>OLGI01002533.1_pt1 | contig 13044 bp, 10 predicted proteins | sample 1605221 | NCBI WGS metagenome assembly OLGI01 (sample SAMEA3888915, study PRJEB22519) | human gut metagenome | biome: human gut; feature: human-associated habitat; material: faeces | place: Denmark | collected 2010 | reverse complement strand
GCATTTCTGCAAATTATCCAAGGGGAAAGATATGTTTTATAACACCTTTTAAGAAGCTGTATTCCTTTTTTTACTTCCTTTTTCAGATGTAAGCCATAAATGTAAAAATAAGTTGTGCCTTCACGGAATAAAATGAACCGGTTCTTTTTATTCTGCCCGCAAATTACATTATCTTTGTATTCAAATTAATAAATACTTATTTATATGCCTGACTATGATTTAATCGCCATATTAGGCCCTACAGCATCCGGCAAAACTCCATTTGCCGCCGCGTTGGCAGCAGAACTCAATACGGAAATCATCAGTGCCGACTCCCGGCAAATATACCGGAGCATGGATCTCGGTACAGGAAAAGACCTGGCCGACTACATTGTAAACGGCAGACAAGTACCTTACCACCTTATTGATATAGCCGACCCGGGATATAAATACAATGTATTTGAATACCAACGCGATTTCCTAACCGCCTATGAAAGCATTAAACAAAAAGGCTGCCTGCCCATTGTATGCGGCGGAACGGGAATGTATTTGGAATCCGTACTCAAGGGATACAAACTACTGCCTGTACCCGAGAATCCGGAATTGCGCAACCGCCTGGCCAATAAATCACTGGAAGAGCTTACCGAAATATTGCAAACCTATAAGAGCCTGCACAATACAACGGATGTAGATACCGTGAAACGGGCCATCCGCGCCATTGAAATCGAAGAATATTATGCTCATACTCCGATAGACGCGCGCTCATTTCCACAACTGAACAGTCTCATCATCGGCGTAGACATAGACCGGGAACTTCGGCGTGAGAAAATTACCCGTCGCCTGCGCCAACGATTGGACGAAGGAATGGTAGATGAAGTACGCCGGCTGATAGATTCAGGCATTTGTCCCGACGACCTCATTTACTACGGACTGGAATACAAGTATCTGACACTTTACGTCATTGGCAAGCTGACCTATGATGAAATGTTCAGCCAACTGGAAATAGCCATCCACCAATTTGCCAAACGCCAGATGACCTGGTTCCGGGGGATGGAAAGACGAGGCTTTACTATCCATTGGATGGACGCCCGGTGGCCCATGGAAGAAAAGATAGCTTTTGTAAAGTCAAAACTCAAAGAGATTTAGTATCTTTGACGGCAACACCGCTTAAGCGGCAGATTTATGAAAATGTTGGACCGATTGAAAGAAACGGATATATGAGTGTAGAACCCGATAAATGGGGCGTAATCTATAACCCCAAAGCCGGAACGCGCAAAGTGCAGAAACGGTGGAAAGAGATTAAAGCATATATGGACAGCAAAGGCGTGTCTTACGATTATGTGCAGTCCGAAGGGTTCGGCTCCGTAGAACGTCTGGCAGGCATACTTGCCAACAACGGTTACCGCACCATTGTCGTTGTAGGAGGTGACGGTGCACTGAACGATGCAATCAACGGCATAATGCTTTCCAACGCGGAAGATAAAGAGAACATCGCTATCGGCATTATCCCCAATGGCATCGGCAATGACTTTGCCAAATATTGGGAAATGAGTTCGGAATACAAGGAAGCCGTAGATTGTATCATAAATAACCGTCGCCGTAAAATAGATGTCGGCACATGTTATTACTATGACGGCCAAAAACACATGACCCGCTATTTCCTGAATGCCATCAATATCGGTCTTGGAGCCCGCATTGTAAAAATCACCGACCAATGCAAGCGCTTCTGGGGGGTAAAGTTCCTTTCTTATTTTATGGCATTCATCTCCTTGATTTTTGAGCGGAAATTATATCGTATGCACCTTAAAATAAACGGCGAGCATATACGCGGGCGCATTATGACGGTGTGCATAGGCAGTGCATGGGGATACGGACAGGCACCCAGTGCAGTACCTTACAATGGCTGGCTGGACGTATCGGTTATCTACCGCCCCGAACTGTTGCAACTCTTTTCGGGAATATGGATGTTGATGGAAGGACGGATTCTAAACCATAAAGTGGTAAAACCCTACCGTACCCAAAAGATAAAGGTATTACGTGCACAAAATGCTTCCGTCGATTTGGACGGACGTATCCTCGACCGGCATTTTCCATTGGACATCGGTGTGCTGCACGAAGCGATAACATTGATTATACCCAACTGAGATATGAACTTTTCATAGCTCGTAATCCATAACTCATAATTCAAAAAAACGTATGATTGAACTGAAAAATAATCCTGCCGGAAACTTCTTTCTGCTGGCAGGTCCTTGTGTTATTGAAGGAGAAGACATGGCAATGCGCATTGCCGAACGCGTAGTAGCTATTACCGACAAACTGCAGATTCCTTACGTATTCAAAGGCTCGTACCGTAAAGCCAACCGCTCGCGTCTGGACTCTTTCATGGGTATAGGTGATGAAAAAGCCCTGAAAATCCTAAAAAAAGTGCACGACACATTCGGAGTACCCACCGTAACAGACATCCATGCCGCCGAAGAAGCTGCCATGGCAGCCGAATATGTAGATATTCTGCAAATCCCTGCTTTCCTTTGCAGACAAACCGACCTGCTGGTAGCCGCAGCCAAGACCGGCAAGACCGTCAATATAAAGAAAGGACAGTTCCTCTCTCCGCTTGCCATGCAATTCGCAGCAGACAAAGTGGTGGAAGCCGGCAATAAGAATGTGATGATTACCGAACGCGGGACAACCTTCGGCTATCAAGACCTCGTAGTAGACTATCGCGGAATACCGGAAATGCAAACCTTCGGCTTCCCCGTCATACTGGACGTCACCCACTCCCTGCAACAACCCAACCAAACCAGCGGCGTTACAGGCGGTATGCCTCAACTGATTGAAACCATAGCAAAGGCAGGCATCGCAGTAGGCGCAGACGGTTTGTTCATCGAAACACACGAAAATCCCGCCGTAGCCAAAAGTGACGGTGCCAATATGCTGAAACTGGATTTACTGGAAGGACTTTTAACCAGATTAGTACGTATCCGGGAAGCAATCAAATAAAAAAACAAGACTCTTTTGTGATTTATTATTTATCACTTCGACAGATAAGGCAAAAACATTTTAAAATCAAATAATGATGAAACATTTATTACGTAACTTATGGATTGCCGCATTAATCGTATGCTGCAACTTCCAACAGGTATCTGCGCAACAACTGCCGCCTATTCCTATCGATCAGGATGTACGTATCGGTAAGCTGGACAACGGGTTGACCTATTACATCCGTAAAAACAGTCTTCCGGCTAACCGCGCCGACTTCTACATTGCCCAAAAAGTAGGCTCCATACAAGAAGAGGACAACCAGCGCGGTCTTGCCCACTTCCTGGAACACATGTGTTTCAACGGAACGACTCACTTCCCCGGAAAGTCCCTGATACAATACCTGGAACGTATCGGCGTGAAATTCGGTGAAAACCTGAATGCCTACACGTCCATAGACGAAACGGTTTATAACATTTCCAATGTACCGGTCAATACTCCGGGTGCTATCGACTCTTGTCTGCTGATTCTTCACGACTGGAGCAACGACCTTACTCTGGATCCCAAAGAAATAGACAAGGAACGCGGCGTTATCAATGAAGAATGGCGTACCCGCATGAGTGCCATGCAACGTTTTCAGGAGAAAATGCTTCCCGCCATGTTTGCCGGAACAAAATACGCCAACTGCTTCCCTATCGGAACTATGGACGTTGTAATGAACTTCAAGCCTCAGACTTTACGAGACTACTATGAAAAGTGGTACCGTCCCGACTTACAAGGTATCATGGTGGTAGGTGACGTTGACGTAGATGCCACTGAAGCCCTGATTAAGAAGATGTTTGCAGATATTCCCGCCCAGCCCAATGGTGCCAAACGCGAATACTACCCGGTAAACGATAATAAAGAACCTATCATATTGGTTGCACGTGACAAGGAACAGCCTTATGTGCAAACCTTTATCTTCAATAAGCACGAAACAACTCCCAGAGAGGAGAAAAGCAACGTGGGTTATCTGATGCAAGACTATGCAGCAACACTGATTACCAACATGTTGAATGCACGTCTGAACGAATTGCTCCAGGCAGCTAACCCGCCTTATATCTATGCTGCAACCTATGACGATGACTTCTTCGTGGCCAAGACCAAGGATGCTTTTACCGGAATTGTAGTCTGCAAGGAAGATGCCATTGAAAACGGTATCTCAACCGTTCTCCGCGAAATCGAGCGTGCACGCCAATTCGGCTTTACCGAAACCGAGTACAGCCGTGCCCGTGCAGAATATCTGCGCCATCTGGAATCGGCTTTCCAGGAACGCGACAAGCGTAAGAATGAAAGCTATGTAAAGGAATATGTCCGTCACTTCCTCGACAACGAACCTATTCCGGGCATTGCCAACGAATATACCATCATCAACCAGATAGCACCGGCTATTCCCGTAACCGCCCTGAACCAGATGATGCAGCAAATGGTGACAGACAGCAACCAGGTGGTAGCCCTGTTCGGTCCTGAGAAAGAAGGCTTAAAGCTCCCTACAGAGGACGCTATCAAGAACCTTCTGAAAGCGGTAAAATCAGAGAAACTTACTCCGTATGTAGATAAAGTTTCTAACGAGCCCTTGATGAAAGAAGCCCCGAAAGGCGGTAAAATCGTATCTGAAAAGAAAGACGATATCTTCGGAACTACTATGCTGACACTGTCCAACGGAGTTAAGGTTATCATCAAAAAGACAGATTTCAAAGCCGATGAAATTCGTATGAAAGGTGTAAGTATGGGTGGTAGCTCACTCTTCCCCGACTCGGAAATCATCAATATCAACGGATTGGATGCAGTAGCATTAGGCGGTCTTGGCAATTTCAGCGCTATTGAACTGGAAAAAGTGCTGGCCGGTAAAAAAGCTTCCGTAAACTACGGAATCGGCGATAAGACAGAAGCCGTAACGGGCAGTTGCTCACCCAAAGACTTTGAGACAATGATGCAGCTCACCTATCTGACTTTCACAGCTCCAAGACGTGACGACAATGCTTTTGCATCTTATAAAAACCGCAGCAAGGCCGAATTGCAGAACATGGACCTGAACCCGAATTCTTCGTTCAGCGACTCCATCACGTCCACTCTTTACATGAAGCACCCCAGAACTCTGAGAATGAAAGCCGACATGGTAGACAAGATGGATTATGACAAGATTCTTTCCATGTATCAGGACCGTTTCAAAGACGCCAGCGACTTTACCTTTATTTTAGTAGGAAACGTCGATGTGGAAGCCGTGAAACCTCTGATTGAATCTTATCTGGGTGCATTACCCTCTATCAACCGCAAAGAAACATTCAAGGACAACCACATCGAAATGCGCAAAGGAATCTATAAGAACGAGTTTATCCGTCAGCAAGAGACTCCGAAGGTTAATAACTTCATCTCTTACAGCGGTACTTGCGCATACACGCTCCGCAACGATATTCTCATGAGTATGACCGACCAGCTCCTGAACTTAATCTATACGGAGAAAGTACGTGAAGATGAAGGTGGTACTTATGGTGTATATCCTATGGGACAACTTGTTAAATATCCTACGGAAAGAGCCGTTCTGCAAATCTTCTTCAATACAGCTCCCGACAAGCAGGACAAGCTGATGAAGATTATCTATGCCGAAGCGGAAGCTTTCGCCAAAAACGGTCCCGATGAAGCCAGCCTGAACAAAGTGAAAGAGTACATGCTGAAGAAACATAACGAAAATCTGAAAGAAAACGGTTACTGGCTGAACAGCATAGACGAATATCTCTATACCGGTATCAATCCGATAAAGGATTACGAGCAGATTGTCAATGGAATCACAGCAAAAGATATCCAGAAATTTGCCAACGAACTCCTGAAGCAGAAGAACCAAATCACCGTTTCAATGATCAGCCCCGAAAAGAAATAGGGGGTCTGCATCAGGAGTCGTAAAGTAGACCTTTAGCGTTGCAGAGTTGACCTTTAGAGGCGTAAAGTAGCTCTTTACAAACCGTACTATCAGCAGTCTGATTTTTCAACTCACAACCAAAGTCACAGTTTTCAAAAGGCTGCGTTGTTCGTGAAGCAGCGCAGCCTTTTTCATATACATTAACCATCTATCCATTATGAACCTCTTTATAGAATTACGCAAGCACGGAAAGTTGGCAGCCAAGCGAAACCCGATGTACGAGAAGAATAAATTCGGAAAATTCTGGATGTACTTCATGGCTGTATTCTGGGCCGGTTATCTGGTATTCTTCGGAACGAGTTTTGCCTTTGCTTTCAACGACGGGGCAACCGAAGCATATCATGTCCTGAACAGCGGGCTCATATTTATCCTCTGCCTGGATTTCCTGATGCGTTTTCCATTTCAGAAAACGCCTGCCCAAGAGGTAAAGCCCTATCTGCTGTTACCGGTAAAACGCAACCGTCTTATCGACTCCCTGCTGATACGTTCCGGATTGAACGGCTTCAACCTGATATGGCTGTTCTTCTTCGTTCCGTTCGCCATCATCAGCATCACCAGATTTTACGGCATAACGGGTGTACTGACCTATAGTATCGGAATATGGTTATTGATGGTGCTCAACAATTACTGGTTCCTGCTATGCCGGACATTGATGAACGAACGCGTCTGGTGGATAATCCTGCCTATACTGGCATACGGGAGTATCGCTGCCGGAATGTTAGTACCGGACAACAGTCCGCTATTCGACTGGTCCGTCGACTTAGGAGAAGGCTTTATCCTCGGACATCTTCTCACCTTCACCGGAGTATTTGCAGCTATCGTAGTGCTGTGGTTCATCAATCGCAGAGTGATGATAAAATTGATTTATAACGAAATCAATAAAGTAGAAGACACCAAGGTAAAGCATGTATCCGAATACAAATTTTTGGACCGCTACGGAGAGATTGGCGAATACATGCGGCTGGAACTGAAAATGTTATTGCGCAATAAAGTCTGCAAGACAGCCCTGCGCACAGTATTCCTGGTAGTGATTTCATTTACCTGCATTCTGAGCTTCACCGAAGCATACGACGGACAAGGTATGAAAAGCTTTATCCTGGTTTACAACTTTGTGATTTTCGGCATTCTGTTTTTATCAAGCCTGATGAGTTACGAAGGCAACTACATCGACGGGCTGATGAGCCGCAAGGAGTCCATCTACACACTGCTGCGTGCCAAATATATTCTGTACAGCATCGCCATACTCATCCCCCTGTTCCTGATGATACCGGCTATGGCAACCGGCAAACTGGCTGTACTGAGTTGCATCGGTTGGGCTGTATTTGTTGCAGGCTGTGTATATTTCTGCCTGTTCCAATTGGCCGTATACAATAACAGGACAGTGGATTTGAACGCCAAAATGACCAACCGCCAGAACATGGGAACCGGATTGCAGAATCTGATTTCCGGAGCGGCATTCGGCGTACCTCTGCTTATGAATTTTATGCTGACAACCTTTTTCGGCCCCACAGTTACAGCCTGGATATTGATTGCCATCGGTGCGGGTTTTATATTGACATCCCGCTTCTGGCTGAAGAATGTATACCACCGCTTTATGAAGCGGCGCTATAAGAACATGGAAGGATTTAGAGACAGCAGACAGTAAGATTTACAATTTAAGATTTATGGCTATGATTCAGATAAGTAATTTGCAAAAGAAGTTCGGCGAAAAGACCGCCGTAAATATCGACAACTACCTCATCAATCAAGGTGATATGCTGGGCTTGGTAGGAAACAACGGAGCCGGAAAGACCACCCTTTTCCGGCTGATATTGGATTTGCTGCAAGCCGACCGCGGAAAGGTCACCATCAATGATATAGACGTATGCAAAAGCGAAGACTGGAAAAACTTTACCGGCGCTTTCATAGACGACGGTTTCCTGATAGACTATCTTACGCCGGAGGAATACTTCTACTTCATCGGCAAGATGTACGGACTTAAAAAAGAAGAAGTAGACGGACGCATCGCTCCTTTCGAGCGTTTCATGAACGGTGAAGTCATGGGACAAAAGAAATTCATACGCAACTTCTCCGCCGGAAACAAGCAAAAGATAGGCATCATCTCCGCCATGCTGCATCATCCGCAACTACTGATACTTGACGAACCTTTCAACTTCCTCGACCCCAGTTCGCAGTCCATCATTAAACAACTGCTGAAAAAATATAACGAGGAACACAAAGCAACCGTCATCATTTCCAGCCACAACCTCAATCATACGGTAGATGTATGTCCGCGCATCGCCCTGTTGGAACACGGAGTCATTATCCGTGATATACAGAACGAAAACAATTCAGCCGAAAAAGAATTGGAAGCTTATTTCAATGTCAGTGTCGAAGAAAACATCGAAGCTGAAACTAATACTGAAGAAGAAACACTTACAGAGGAATAAATATGAAACACTCCTTTTCCTGTATAATTGCCTTGACCGGGTTAATATTCTGTTTAAGTTCCTGCCATACCGCCGCTCCCCGTCTCGACTATAAAGCATTGGCACAAGCCTCTGTACGCCTGGGTATGGATATCGGACTGACAGACAACCACAAGCTGTACGTCAATGCCGCCGAGTGGATAGGCACTCCCTACCGTGCCGGCGGCGACAGTAAACATGGAACGGACTGTTCCGGCCTGGTATCCCAACTTTATAAGAAAACCTACCGCATACGCCTGTCGCGCAGCACGGACGGCCAGTTGAAAGAAAGCAACAGGATAGCCCGCCGCAACCTGCGCGAAGGCGACTTGGTATTCTTTACCAGCCGGGCGTCACGCAAGAAAGTGGCACATGTAGGCATCTACCTGAAAGACGGCAAGTTCGTTCATGCCAGTACCGGACAAGGAGTCATTGTGAGCAGCCTCAAGGAAGATTACTATACAAAACACTGGCTCTGCGGCGGAAGAGTGAAATAAGGCGCCCATCCAACATTAAAAAGAGGGTATGCCAAAAGGAAAGTTCACTTATTATTTGTTTCCTTTAGGCACGGATTACACGGATTTCACAGAAGAAGAAGAAAGTAAATCTGTGAAATCCGGTTACGTATCATCCGATTCGTCAACGTAACACAAACCGTAACTTTCCACCCTCTACCAGCTCCTGGTGGCTGATTCGGAAACGTGACAGTCTTTTTCCTCCTAACTCCATTTCACGGATATAAAGCGAATCGTCCGAAGGACGCTCCGTCTCTATCACCAACTGCCCACGTCCCCACACTTCGGCATCAAGACGAATGGTCACTTTGTCGAACACCGGTGTGGAAAGCGTGTAAGACGGTTCGCCCGGACAATCCGGATAGAAGCCCATCATATTGAAGATGGCCCATGCAGACATTGTTCCGGTATCATCATTGCCGGGAATGCCATCGGGAACATTCTTGAAATACTTCTGCAAAAGACGGTGTAACTCCTTCTGGGTACGCCACTCCTCTCCCTTGAAATAAGAGAACAGATGCGCATAAGCGATGTCCGGCTCATTGGCAGGGTCGTAAAGCCCCTCATCGAAAACACGTTGCAACTTGTCTACGAAAGCCTTCTTCCCGCCCATAAGTTGCGCCAGCCCCTTTACATCGTGGGGAACATAGAAAGTATAGTTCCATGCACACCCCTCATGAAAGCCCGGATTAGGTTCAAAGTTTTCGCCCTGCCTCGGGTCAAACGGAGCATAAAACTCACCGTTCGGCAAGATAGGACGGAATGTGCCGTACTCCTTGCTGTAATAATGCTTATATCCCAAAGAACGGTTATAGAAAAGACGGGCATCCTCCTTGTAGCGGCGTGCTTTTTCCTTCTGTCCTTTCACCTCGGCATCCTTGGCAAGCGCCTCTGCCATGCGCGAAAGGGCGTTATCGGCTATGTAGTACTCCAAAGCATGCGATACGGAGTTGTCGTACTGCTCGCGCAAAGGTACATACCCCAATGAAAGATAGTCGTCATTATCCGGCCGCAGGAGATTTTCCGCTCCCGGCAATACAGCCCCTTTGCGCATCGCCTCATAAGCCAGCTCCACATCGAAGCCGCGCAAACCTTTCAGCCAGGTATCCACAATGACCGGTATAGAAGGGTCGCCCTCCATCGTCAATGTCTCGCGTCCATAGAGTTCCCACTTGGGCAACCAGCCATGCTCACGGTACATGTCGAGCATGGAACGCACCATTTGCAGCTGCCGTTCGGGATACACCAGCGTAAGAAGCTGATGCACATTACGGTAAGTATCCCAAAGGGAGAATACGGTATACCGGTCGCCCTTTGCCGTAAGAATCCGGTCGCTTTCCATTGCCGGATATTGCCCGTTGACGTCCTGCAAAAGGTTGGGATGTATCAGCGCATGATAAAGCGCCGTATAGAAAACAATCTTCTGCTCGTCCGTCCCGCCTTCCACAATGATACGCGACAAATCGTCGTGCCAGCGTTTACGGCTTTCCGCCAATACCTTGTCGAAGTCCTTGCCGGACTGCTCTTTGTCCAGATTGAGACGGGCATTCTCGATACTGACGAAAGAAACACCCATCTGCACTTCTATCTGCTCGCTCTCCCCGGTATCGAATGTCAGAAAAGCGCCGATATCATCGCCCGCCAGTTCCTTGCGATAACCGGTATACAATTTATACTTACCGTTGTCCGGATCCCATTCGGCCTCCACGCCTGTCATGGGGCGCTGTTTTTTCCAATAACCGGTTTTGAGGGGAGTTTTGTTAACACGCATCACGAAGTAAATAGGAAATACCGCCTGCGGATTGTAGCAGAAAGTACCGAGCAACTTCATCCCCTCAAATTCACACTCTCCGGTTTGCCGCAGGAAAGCTCCGGTTTCATTGGTCAGCCCCTCTCCCAAGTTCAGCAGAATATGACTCCGGCCTTTTGGAAAAGTGAAGCGCGCCACACCGGTGCGCGGCGTGGCAGTCACTTCGGTCTTTACATTATAACGGGTAAGGAAATTAGTGTAATACCCCGGAGAGGCCTGTTCGTCTTCATAACGGCTGCCATACTCCTTGTAGTCTACGGAAAGCTCGCCCGTAGTGGGCATCAGCAGCAACGAACCAAGTTCGGGACATCCCACTCCACTGAGATTGACATGCGAATACCCCGTAAAGAAGCAGTTGTGATACTCATAGGGAGTGGACCACCAGCGGGCATCTTTATCGTATTTGTTGCCCCCATCACGTTGAAAGGAACAACAGACATCATCCCGTTGGGGCAGACAGCTCCCGGATTGGTTGTGCCGAAGTTAGTCGTACCGATAAAGGGATTCACATAGTCTACAGGAGAAAAACTTTTCTCCGCAGCCGGAGACACAGCCAGCAGAACAAAGGCAAATACGCCGGAAAGGAATGCTCGTTTCATGGTTCTCAAAAGTTTATGTACATCAGATGATGCTTGTACGTTTGGTAAATTCTATAATTTCGGGAATATAGCCGAATGCCAGTCCGGTTACGGTATCGGCACAGCCATAGTATATGGCAATCCTGCCCGTTTCATTGTCGTGCAAAGCGGCGCACGGGAAACATACATTAGGAACATCGCCCATACATTCGTACGGTTCGCGCGGAGCAAGCAGATAAGGCCCTGAGCGGAACTTTACCTTCCACGGTTCGTCCAAATCGAGCAGAGCAGAACCGAAACTGTAAACATAACCGTTGCAGGAATGCAGCACACCGTGATAAATCAGCAGCCAGCCCTCGGGAGTCTCGACAGGGATAGGACCTGCACCGATTTTGGTGCATTGCCATGCACTTACCTCAAAAGCGGCAGGTGACATCACATGGCGGTGGCGTCCCCAAAACTCCATATCGGGCGACTCACTGTAGAAAATATCTCCAAAGGGAGTATGCCCATTGTCGCTCGGACGGCTCAACATGGCAAAACGACCGTTTATCTTGCGCGGGAAAAGTACTCCGTTACGGTTGAAAGGAATAAAAGCGTTTTCCAACTGGTGGAACGTCTCGAAATCGAACGTATAGGCCACACCGATAGTAGGACCGTGATAGCCGTTGCACCAGGTAACATAATAGCGGTCTTCGATAAAGCACACGCGCGGGTCGTAGCCATACACCCATGTACCGATTTCCTCATCATCGCATTGGAACTTCAACGGCTCTTCCTTGATGTTCCAGTTTATGGCATCTTTACTGAACCCTACGTGCAGCCGCATGCGACGGTTAGTATCGTCGCAGCGGAATACTCCTGCAAACCCGTCGCCGAAAGGTACTACCGCACTGTTGAAAATACTGTTGGAAGTGGGAAGCAAATCACGCGGAATAATGGGGTTTGCCACACTGCGCCATAATACGTCCTTGCATCCTGCCGGACGTTCTTCCCAAGGAATAATAACTTTGCTACTCATACTCATTTCATTTTCTATGTAATAACACGAAATTAAATCTATCTATAATTACTTATATAATCTGTCATAGAAACCGGGAATGTACGGGAAGCCGGCATCAATCGAAACCACTATCCGGAACATGTCCCGCCAATGTTTTTCCACCGACTATGCGGCCGCTCCGCCTTTTACCTCATCGGCATACGTAAACGGTACGAACCAGGTAATGAGGAATGCCGGAATAGTGGCGAACAGGGTGAAGATGAAGAAATTCTCATACCCCAGAAAATCGCTCACGTATCCGCTGATTGTTCCCGGAAGCATCACACCCAGATTCATGATACCGGAAGCAAAGGCATAGTGCGCCATCTGGTGCTTGCCCGGAGCTACCTGTTGCATCATAAACAGCGAAAGCCCCACAAAGCCGAAGCCGTAACCGAAATACTCCAGCACGATGGCACTGCCAATCAGCATGCCGCTCTCCGGCTGATATATCGCCAGCAGGGTATATGCCACAAAAGGCAGGTTAAAGATGCAGCACAGGGAGAACAGCGTTTTCCGCAGTCCGCGGTGCGATATGTAATAACCGGCCAGCAAAGAGCCCAGCACAAAGGCGGCAGCTCCGTAAGTGCCGTAATATAACCCTATCTCCTGCTCATTCAGTCCCAAGCCGCCTGCCGAACGTTCCGCCTTCAAGAAAAGGGGAACAATCTTCATGACGAAACCCTCGGCAAGGCGATAGAGAATGATAAAGGCAATATAATACCCTATATGACGCTTCTG
>OLGI01002529.1_pt1 | contig 13063 bp, 10 predicted proteins | sample 1605221 | NCBI WGS metagenome assembly OLGI01 (sample SAMEA3888915, study PRJEB22519) | human gut metagenome | biome: human gut; feature: human-associated habitat; material: faeces | place: Denmark | collected 2010 | reverse complement strand
GACCGACGGCGTTCTGCTGGAATCAGAATTGCCCCCGCGTATGCGGGGAAAAGGCGTCCTCGACGATTTCGATGGGGTAGCGGTAAGGAGCACCCCCGCGTATGCGGGGAAAAGTGTTCGTAGACGGTGAGGTCTGACCGCTGCATAGGATCACCCCCGCATATGCGGGGAAAAGTTTGCCTGCGTTTAGGAGTTCTTCCCCGAGTTCAGGATCACCCCCGCATATGCGGGGAAAAGTTGTAGCTCATGGCTGTTTGCTGTTGGATGTGGGGATCACCCCCGCATATGCGGGGAAAAGAGAAGCCGCTTCAAGAGGCGGCAGGACGTGAAGGGATCACCCCCGCATATGCGGGGAAAAGGCAAGAGCTTATGCGATGATTTACAACGAGTGGGGATCACCCCCGCGTATGCGGGGAAAAGCGGCCAGCTTCTGAAGGTTGGCCTTGGTCATTGGGATCACCCCCGCGTATGCGGGGAAAAGGAGATGCACGCACCGGCACGCGGTACAAAGAAAGGATCACCCCCGCGTATGCGGGGAAAAGTTCAGGGCCTACGCGAAAATCTGGAACGAATGGGGATCACCCCCGCGTATGCGGGGAAAAGGAGCGTTGTTGCCTGTCGGAGTCCCGAGTGCTGGGATCACCCCCGCGTATGCGGGGAAAAGACTAAAAAATCCCGTAGCACCGTGCCTCCTGCTGCTATTGTACTGCCGTTTCCTTCAGTTTGCAATAGACCTGCTGGATCAGGCGGCAATCCGGCAGAGCGCGATGCTCCACCTTTTCTGCCAGCTGAAAATGCTGCGCCAGCGTTGCCAGCTTATAGTTTGCGACCCTTGAAAGCTTTCTGCGGGCGAGCTGTGCAAGGTCCGTCTGATGGTTGGTCAATATCGGGAAACCATACTGCTTGCAGGCCATGCGGAGGAACTCCAGATCAAAGGCAATGTTGTGCCCCACCAGCGGGTCTTTGCCAAGGAAGGTCAAAAAGCGCTGCAATGCTTCCCGAGGCTCTGTTCCCTGCTGCAGCTCCGCAGCGCTGAGGCCGGTCAGCGCCGTGATCTCTGCCGGGACTTTTTCCACCCCGCAGACCAGCATCGTCAGCTCCTCCACCGGCACGCCATCCCGTACCCGCAGCGCTCCATACTCAATGATGGCGTCCGACGCGGCTTTCAGTCCGGTGGTCTCCAGATCGATCACGGTGTAATCCGCTCTGCCCCGCTGCGTTCTGCCCGCTTTCCGCGCCGCCTGCCACTGCGCTGCCTTGCTGAACCCGGGCTTCAGATCCAGCTGGTTCTGCTCCATCTGCGGCAGCGGCCGCCGCATCAGTTTGATGCCGTCAAAATCCACCATCTCCCATGTGGTATTGTGGGTGCGGAAGTCCATCCTCTGTTCTCCCGCCGTTGTGAACACCATTGTCGCCTGCCCGTTTTTCAGGTTCTGGCACACCCGCTCCCACAGCGCATCCCGCACCCGGCTGCTCACGTTGCCCACATAGACGCCGGTGTTGATCTCGCACAGCCACTTGGACAGATCCCCGCGCAGCTTCGGCGGGCAGTTCGTCATCGTGAGAACTACGATGTCTCTTCACCTTCCTCTTCCTCAAAATAGTTGATGCCGTTGGCCACGGTGCCTATCTTGTTGTCCCACAGGTAAACGGTTTCCTGCTTTGCTTCCGGCTCGTCTGCATTCAGGAGCAGATACCGAATATCGTGCACCATCCGCTCCAGAATATGGTGCTCCACCATGGCATCCCGCACCCGGCGGCGCACCACGGATGGCAGGTCTTCCGGGGCCTGCGCCGCCACCTCAAAGGCGATCGGGATCGTCACTTCGGCCTTGTACAGGTCTGCAATGTCGTACACAAAAGAGCACTCGTGCCCCACATGGACAAAGCCGAGGCCCGGTGCACACCCCAGCGCCACGATCACCGCGTGCGCCAGACCGTACAGGCAGGCGTGCCCGGCGGAAAGCGCCTGATTGACTGCATCTCCCGCCGAAAAATCCTCCGGACGGTACAGCCTGCCGTTCCACGGAACGCCCGTATCCTTGGACGCTTTGCGGTACACCTGCCGCACACGGCTGCCTTCGCGGCCCCGCAGCTGCTGCATGGTCAGCCGAGAGATGTCCTCCTCCGGAAAGCGGAGCTGATACATTTTCCGCACCACCTCCAGATGCTTGCGGGTGTGAGTGACCAGCTCTGCCTGCCGCAGCAGCAGCTGCGAGTGGGTCGTCAGCGGGCGGCCATGGGCGTAATACCGCACGCCGTGCTCTCCCACCCAGACAGCCCCCACTCCGGTGTCGCCCATAAGCTCCATGGCGCGGTGGGTCACTCGCGTGCCCGGCCCCAGCAGCAGCACCGAGATGCCCGCCGCCGGGATGGAGACCACCCCTTTTTCGTCCGTGACCGTGATCGCGCCGTCCTGCCGGCCAAGGGTGCAGTGCTCCAGATAAAGAAAGGTCATCCGGTCCTTCACCTGCGGCAGTGCCTGCAGGTCGGGCCGGATCATGCCCGGCATCTCGTCCATCTCAGTTTCCTCCGCGCATGACGGTCATCAGTCCAAGGCCATAGGCCTTGCCGCGCCCCATCCCCTGACACAGCATCGCCCGGAACTGCTCTGCATCCGTCACCTGCAAAACACCCTCGTAGGTCACGGCCAGCAGAGTCACCGGCCGGGTGCCGCGCTTGGCAAAGCGCTGCCACTGCACTTGGGTCACGGTAAATTCCTCCTCCCGCAGGGCAAAGCCGTGCTTTGCCGCCCGGTCCAGCAGCCACTGCTTCTGATGCTTCGTCGAGCAGTGGGCCATCACGCTCCCCCGCTCTGCGGGTGCCTTGGGGTCTTTGCAGCTTTTGGTGGGGTTTGCGGTCAGCCGGAACTGCCAGCAGCTTCCCGGCACCACCCGCTCCAAAAGCGGGTCATAACTGCGGGTCTCGGCCGCCGCCCCAGTGCCAAACTGCTCCACCACGCCGGACAGGTCCGGCGCGTCCTCGCTGAGGAGAAGCAGATACAGCCGCTCTCCCAGACGGTCCAGCCGCCACAGCCTGCGGCGGCGCTCCCCTGCAAAGGCGCTTTCCACTGCGCCATGCAGCTTCTGCGGTGCGGCCAGTGCTTCCATGGTGCTGCGGCGGGTGAGATCGAGTTCTACCCGTGATAAATACATCCTCTCTCCCCCTTTTTACAATTCCCGGAACGGGTCATGCCCGGTGCTCTCCGGGCCATCCGACATGGTCAGCCAAAGCTCCCGCGCCGAGCGGTAGCCGTACTGCCGGTGATGTGGGTCAAAAGAGACCGGCACATCCCTCTGCACTGCCGCGCCCGGCTCCTGCGGGTCGGCGTCCAGCACCATCCGGCAGAGCTTCCCCGGGCACAGGGGCGGTTCGGTTTGCAGCACCTCCTGCAAACTGCCCTGCCGCAGCCCCAGACAGAGGGGCAGGGCAGGCGGGCAGGACCGGCGGCCCAGATACAGCGGAAAAGCCGGGTGCTGCAGCGCATCCTGCAGCTGCAGCAAAAGGGCGGCGTCCTCGCTTTCCAGCCCGGCCAGAAACACGGCGTCCTGCAAATAATGGCGATAGGTCACATACGAGTTTTTTTCATCCTGCGTCTTTGCGATGTGGTAATCCACCAGCAGCTGCCCTTCCCGCTCCACACGGACGCCGAACCGCAGCCCGGTCAGCCGGGCCAGCCCTTCGCTCTCGTCCCGCCGCAGCCCCAGAGCCGCAGCCAGCAGGCCGATGACGCCGCTCTTGGTGGGTTCCCGGTTGGTCTTACGGGTCTCAAATTTGGAGTCCGCGCCCCACGCCTGCAAAGGCGCTGCCAGCCGAAGCAACAGCGTTGCCATTACTCCACCTCATTTCCGGACAGCGCATCCCGGACAGCCTTTTCCAGCGCGTCCAGCATGGCTTTTGCCGTCTGTGCCGGAGCCAGTGCTTCCAGCCCGCTGCCCACGGTAAAGCTCTGGGCCGGAGCCTCGACAAAGCTGGCATACACCTGCTGCGCATACTGGGCCAGCGCAGCCTTGGAAGCCTCGGCATAGCCTCCCTGCTCGCCGCGGGACACCGCACGCTCAAACGCACCGCACAGGTTCACCGGCTGATCTTCCCGGATTGTCACATACACCGCATCCGGCAGGGTGCGGTTTGCAAAGGTGTTCTGTTTGCCAGTGGGCATGGAGAACAGGAACGCCTCGCCGAAAGCCCGCACCGTTTCTGCGGCCTGCTCTGCCCCCAGCTTCCCCTTCAGCTCCAACACGTTCACTGTGGCATAGCGGTACAGGGTAGAGGAGTTGTACTCCACCGTGCCCAGATGGCCTGCACCGGCGTTGTCCTCTGCCGGACAATCATCCACTGCGGTAAAGTAATCGTACTCGTTCTTCACCGCATGGGTGGAGATGCTGTGGGCCACCTGCGCTGCGGCGTCATAGTTCAGGGAGGGGTCATCTGCCACCATGCGGCCAAACAGCGCCATATCCATCGAGGGAGCCGCTCTCAGAGCCTTTTGGTATTCTTTTTTATCGGTGCTGCCTGCCACAGCCAGCGCTGCCAGCGCTTTTGCCTGCGCAGTGCTCATAAAGAACAGAGCCTTGGTGCCCTTGTCGTCGCTCTTGATCCCCGTATTTTCCAGCGCTTTCTTTGCCAGCTTGTCTGCATCCAGTTCCGAGTCCAGCGCAAGGATCTGCTTCTTCACCAGCTCTGCCGCCTTTTTGGTGCGCTTGCCCACATCCAGCGGGGTATTTTCCGCAAAGTCTTTGCGCATGGCGTGCTTCCACGCCTGCGAGGAGACTCTGGCCCGGAGCACGCCGCCGTACACGGCTGTTTTGGGACTGCCGGTGTCGTCCCGGTTGATGCAGCTGGGCGGGACGGTCTGCAAAACGTGAAAATCAACATACAGGCGCTTTTTCATGATCAATTCTCCTTTTCTTCCTCTTCCGACGATGCATTCTTCGTTTCGCAGTACAGGTCTCGGCCCCACCGCAGACGGACGTTGGCGGGGATCTGTGTGTACCGCGGGTCGGTGCACTGCAATTCATACAGGTCCACCGCAAGCTGCGGATAGTCCAGCGGGATCGCGCCACCCTTTGCCGCGCTCAACAGCTGGACCATTCCCCTCAGATGGTGGCTGATCTCGGGGATCTCTTCTGCGGTGGCCAGCGCATTGAACCGCCGGAGCACGCTGGACTCTTCCCAGTCCTTTCCGGCATTCCGCTCTGCCAGCTGCCGCACCGCCCGCCCCAGCGTGTTGCCGGGGCTGTTCATGGGCCGGTCGTTTCCCTGTTGATGTACGGCGTACAGGGTCAGGGCAAGGTAGACTGCCCACTCCGCTGCCGTGGGGCCGTTGTTACCCTGAAAGCCTTCCGGCATTCCCAGCAGGAAACTCCCCCACAGCTCCGGCAGTTCGCCGGGCCGGTGTCCGACGCCCCGCCGCAGCTTTGCCAGCTCGGCCCGCCGCTGGTTGTCCGGCAGGGTCTGAAGCCTGCGCAGCCGCTGCTCTGTATACGTTCTGACGTCCTGTGTTTTCATACGATTCCCCCTTTACGGTTCTGCTTTCGGATAGATGTCCCAGAGTTTCGAACGGAAATGGTTATACGCCTTTGGCGAGGTGTACAGGGTGCTGCACTCCGTCTTTTTGCCCTTATCCACCACAACGCGGTGTCCCTTCAGGGCTGCACTTCCTGCCTCCCGCACCATCTTCGCTCCCAGCTCTTCCGCGATGCGGCGCGCCTGTGTCTCCCAGCGCAGCACTGCCTCGTCCGGGTCATCCTGTTCCGGGTCGATCTCCTGCAGCCACTGCCGGAAGGGCTGGTCCACTGCAAAGTAGAACTGTGCACGGGCATCTTCTGTCACTTTCTGCGTTTCTTTGAAGCCTTTCACCTGATTGTAGTCCAGTCCTCCGGCAAGCTTCAGCTCCTTGCACAGGACTCCAATGCTCTCTGCGGCCTTCTCGCAGCGCTCTACTTCCTGATTTATCCGCACCGTCCATGGCCTGCTCAGTTCGTCCAGTAGCCCCGCCTGAAAGGTCAGGCTGTCGCTGAAAGAATCGTTTACAAAAAAGTCCTTATCCCCATACTGAACCCCAGAGATTCGAAAATGGATCTTCCTGCGAGGATTCAGAAACCTCAGTCTCTTATCCTGCAATGCTTCGATCCAACATACAAGGCCCGGGCGATGCCCGCTGTCCTGACAAAAGACCGCCGGGAACTCCCGCCAGAACTGCTTGGATGGGTCGTGGCGGTGGGGCACGAACACCACCGGCTCATTTTTCTTTATCGGTTTCGTGCGCCAGATGGTCATCTGCTCGGCAAAGGCGTTTTCTCTGGGAAAGAAATCGCCTCCCAGCAAATAGAACCCATCCACGTTCTCCCCCGTCCTGTGCAACAGCAGCCTTCGGGATTGCAGGGTGAGCAGCTCTGCCGGATTGTCCGGGCAGCAAATTCCAGTTCGCTCCGCACTTTTTGGCACTTCCAATTCCCAACAGGGCTTGTTTTCTCCCCAGCATTCCCGTCCATCACGCAACAGTGTAAGGTTCAGCATCAGCGTTTCATACAGGCTGTTGCCCTGTGCCTGAATAAAGCCGATCTTGCCCAGCCATCCGGCACCGACGGACGGCAAGCCTTTTCCTTTGGGCTTCGCAGAGGTATCGTCATAACCGTTCACGCACAGCAGCCACCGCGCCGCCTGCGGATAACTCAGCTGCTCCTTGCTCTGCCCTGCATACAGCGGAAAGAGCCGAAGTTTATTGCTACTTTCCGACATTTCGCCGTTGAGCTTGGCCGCCCCATACTCCGTGCCGATTCTTGCTTCCGGCACCTGCCAGAAGGGGTGCGTCGGGTGGAAGAGCCAGAAGCGGTCCTTCCACTGTTCCAGATAGTCCCGGATGGGTGCTGCCGGGAAATGCCCCATCTGCCACAGCTCGCTCCATCTCCGCAACGCCTGACCTCTTTTTTCCAAAGGTTCTGGCTCGCCTTCTACATTCACGCGGGAGAACACGGTAAACAGCACCGCCAGCAGCAGCCGCAGCACGGCGGCATCCTGTGTCGGCATCTCACCCGCAAGATCCACATAGTCCTGCGCCGACACCAGCGCCTCGGTCAGGGACACCTCCTGCACCGTATTGTCCTTCAGCCGTACCCGTATCCACGGTTCGGTCAACAGGTCAAATTCGATCTCCTTCATCCTTCTCCTCCTTTCGATACTCCAGACCATTCTCGCGGTCATAGCAAAGCTCCATGTCCGCAAGATGGGCGGTCAGGTCTTCATCCAGCAACAGGACCAGCTCTCCGTGCAGCAGCGGCGACAGCTGCCACGCTGCAAGCCATCTGCGGTCGTCTGCGTCCAGCTCCCGGATGACCTCGTCCACCTTCCACGCTTTGCCGAACACCGCCGGGAGCCGCAGCTTCTGCCGGGCGATCTTCAGCGCCGTCTCCGGCGGGGGCGGGCTGTCGGCGGCTACGGCGCTGCCGCCCTCCTGCCATGGCAGAAAATGGATGCTTCCATCCGTCCGTCGCTGCATCACCAACACCTCCACCGAGGGGTCGCCGTCCCGCACTGCTGCCCGGGCAGCCGAGTCCGAGCGGGCACCCTCGTCCTGCATCCAGCCATCCAACGTATTGAGTTCCTGGAAATCTTCATCGACCTCAGGCTGCGGCACAAGATATTTCCCGGCACGATCCTTCTTTTTCTCCTGCACCTGCTCGTACTCACTTCGCAGCTTTTCCCCCTGCTCCGTTTCGGGGGCTTCCTGTTCCCAGCCGTAGACCTGCTGCACCAGCGGGGCAATGTCCTCCGGCAGCCGGATGCTCCAGGGCAGATACTTCCGGGTGCGCCAGAGCAGCCACTGACCATATACCACCTCGCTGCCCGCATCAAAAGCCTCTTCTCCGGTGTCCAGCACCGCACAGCAGGCCTGCTGTAAGGGCTTTGGGCGGCTGCGGCAATGGCGGTGCAGCCGTCCGATGCGCTGCAACAGAAGATCCATAGGGCAAAGCTCGGTGATCAGAACGTCCAGATCAAGGTCCAGCGACTGCTCCATCACCTGCGTGCCCACCACGATCAGATCGTTCCGGCTCTCCGGCACAGAATCCTTGCCGATGCGTTCCATCAGCTGCTCTTCCCGCGCGGCGCGGTCCGGCATCAGGAACTGTGCATGGAACAGCTGCACCTCTTTGTCGGGCAAGCTCTCCCGCAGCAGCTGCGCGATCTTCTGCGCTTTTTTAACCGTGTTGACGATCACCCCCGCACAGCCGCCCTCCGCCAGCTTCCGGCGCAGCAGCCCGGGCAACTCTGCCTCTGTGAGCGGGGTCAGCTGCACCGTTTGTCCGGGTGTGTCCAGCGGGATGACGGTCTGCTTTACCTCTGCGCCGTCCGTCCATGTCAGCAGCGGATAGCCGCAGCTAAATCTCCACGGGGCGTCCGGGTCAGGCCTGTGCTTTTGCTGATACGCTTCGATCAGCTCTGCACGCCGCCGGGCGGGCAGGGTGGCCGACAGCAGGATCACCGGCACCTTGTACCAGCCCAGCCATTCCAGTGCGCGATCCAGATAGCAGTTCATGTAAGCATCGTAGGCATGGCACTCGTCGATGATCACCACCTTGCCCGCAAGCCCCAGATGCCGCAGCATCACGTGCTTTTGGGTCAGTGCTGCCATCAGCAGCTGATCCACTGTGCCGACGACGAAGCTGGCCAGCAATGCCTGCTTGCTGCCCCGGAACCACTGATGCACCTGTACCTGATGTTCTTCCGGCGCATCCTCTTCCAGCTGCACCCTGCCCCCTTGCAGCCGAAGATAGTTCTCATTCAGCTCTGCCATTCCATGGGCCAGCTGGATGGCCTGCGGCACCTCCTCCGACTGGGTATCTGCCCAGTGGAGCAGCCGACGAAAGATGCCGTTTGCCGTAGCCTGCGTGGGCAGTCCGAAAAAGATGCCACCCAGACTGAACCGGCTGGCCATGATCTCCGCAGCGGCCAGAGCTGCCTCCGTTTTGCCCACGCCCATCTGCGCTTCCAGAATCAGGATGCCCGGTTCTGCCGCAGCACTCACCGCATCCAGAACCACTCGCTGCACGGCGTTGGGCACAAAGCCGAACCGCACCTCAAACTCCTGCGGTTTTGCAATGCCCTGCTGCGCCTCCCATGGGAAGGGAAGCGCCAGCTTTTTCCACGCCCTGTCCACCCGCGCCGGATAATCCTCCCTGCTGCCCAGCTCTTCCACTGGGATCAGCGGGAAATACTCCGTGTTGCTGGCGATCCAGTCTGCCATGATCAAAAGTCCCGTCAGCAAAATCTCTTCGGGCTGGTTGAGCACCGGCAGCGCATCTGCCCCGGAATAGCCGCTGTCCTGCAGTGCCGCCTGAAGCAATTCGTTCCAAAAGCCCTCCCATATGCACTTTTGCTCTTTCGGGTAATAGTTGCTCTCCCAGCCGTCCAGCTGCTCATCGACTGCCTCGCCATTCTGCGGCCTACCATGATGGGCACCCGCGACCGAAGCGATTCCGACAGGGCACCCCAATTCTCTCAAGATTGCTTCACTCGCCCGGGCATGAGGCGACTGTTTGCGGTTCTGCACCGGGCAGCTCAGCGGTGTCAGGCGTTCCAGCCGTTGTTTCGCTTCGGGCAAACACTGCATGATCATGCTCTGGAAGGTTAAAATCGCTTTACCCAAATCGTGCCCCCAGCCCAAAAAGCGAGCCAAACACACCAATTCTTCCTCTTCCAACCCGGATGCCTTTTTTACGCTGTCGGGCAGCCATTTCCGCACCAGAAGCTCCATGATCTCTGCCGTATCTCGCAGGTGCATCCAGAGCGGCAGCCATAGGCTGGTGTTTTCCGGGTCTGTTTTTCCTGCCAGAAACTTTGTTTTATTCAGCATCCATCGCATTCTCTGCTCCTTTTCCGATCGTCCGTGTTTTCGATACGGCAAGCATACCAGATAAGGCGTCCCATAATCTGTACTTTTATTGTTTTTGTCCTGCAGATGCAAAAAATAAGCTCACCGGGTCAGGCCCCATCCAATCAGAAGCACCTTTGCAGGGCAAAAAAGCGGCAGCTTCATTATCCTCTGTCCCGCTTACTGCACCAAAAATACGCCTCTGTCCTTCTGCTGTCAATGGCCCGGCACAAATTCGTCAAGGCCCCAAAATCGTGCCTTCTTTTTTGTGCAAAAACGCCCCGGCTTCCTGTTGCCGGGGCGTTTTTGTCTCCATACATTCGGGCGAAACGTCTTTTGTGGCCCGTACGGCATATTTTTCAGCCTTTTTATCCGATCTGATAATTAGTTTTGTCGGACGATCCTGCGAAAGAGATGACTGCTGAAGCCGCCCGGCGCCGGAGAAGGTTCCGGGGGCCAAAATATGAACAACTAAAAAACTGTATGTATGGCAAAAGTAAAAGTAAAATTCCGGAATTCGACGGTAGAGGGTAAGGCGGGGGTAATCTATTACCAACTCTGCCATAAATGCCAATCCCGGCAGATAACTACCGGAATTCGTCTTTTCCCCGAACAATGGGACGCCCTGCGGGAGCGGGCGGTCGTTCCCTTTGCTGGGCTCGACGGCGAGATAGCTGTCGTCCAGCGGCAGATCGACGGCGATTTGTGCCTGTTTCGTGCGATTATCGGGGATTTCGAAGCCCGGCGGGTGGAGTACGGCCTTCCGGATGTTGTCGGACGGTTCCGGTCGTTCGGGCGGGTTACCGTTTTCGCCTTTATCGAAAAGCAGATCGCCTGCCTTCGGGCGGGCGGAAGATTGGGGACGGCGCGGAATTACCGGCGGACGCTGAACAGCTTCGCCGGATTTTTGAACGGAGCGGACATTCCGTTCTCACTGCTGGACGAACAACTGGTAAGCCGGTACGACGACTGGCTGCGGCGGAGACGGATTGTACGCAATACCGTCTCTTTTTATATGCGGGTGCTGCGTGCCGTTTTCAACAAGGCGGTCCGGGAGGGCATCGTGTCGCAAAGTTCTCCTTTCCGGAATGTATATACCGGCGTGGACCGTACCCGCAAGCGCGCCGTCGGCGAAGAGACCGTCATACGGCTCCGGCGGTTGAATCTGGAACACTCCCCCTCCTTGGCGCTGGCGCGGGATATTTTTATTTTCAGCTATTGCGCGCGGGGTATGGCGTTCGTCGATATCGCCTTCCTGCGCAAGCAGGACATCGCCGGAGGGGCGATATGCTATGTCCGCCGCAAAACGGGACAGCGCCTTACGATCCGTATCGAACCCTGCATGGGCGATATCATCGAACGCTATGCGCCGGTTACCCGCACGTCGGACTATGTTTTTCCTTTGCTGAATGCGGAGGACCCGGTCCGGGGATTCTCCCAGTACCAGACTGCTCTGGGATACTACAACCGCCGGCTCAAACGGCTGGCCGAACTGCTCGGACTGGAGATGCCGCTGTCGTCCTATACTTCGCGGCATACATGGGCGACCACGGCCCGGAATCACAACGTTCCGTTGTCGATCATCAGTGCGGGAATGGGACATGCTTCGGAGAAAACGACCCAGATCTATCTGGCTTCGCTCGAAAGCTCCGTCGTCGATCAGGCGAACCGGAGCATAATAGCTTCATTGTATGTGTAATATCTCTTGGTAAGAGATGTGTGTGGTCAGTAATGAATTGATATTAAGAAGAATGGCTTGCGGTTCATATCTTGTTTTTATAAATCGGCAAAAGATCTGCGTTGGAAATCTTCAGCGATTCACGGCCGATCGTACAATACCGGCATACGAAGGCCTAATTGTATCAGTATTTGGACTAAAAATAAAAAAGGCGTTGATAATCAATCCTTTTTTAACGCAGAAAAACTCACTGCATACGAAAATAAAGAACAAAAGATTTGTGCATATATTTTATTTTTAATACTTTTGCCCTCAACATTAAGGTCTCTTACCAAGAGACTGTACTGTGAAATGTGAAAGTGTTCTTATGGGAGGCGCGTAAGTGATTGAAAATCATTGCAATAAATGGTTTTCGATGTCCCCGTGGAATGCTTTTTTTACAACCATACCTCTCTTTCCGACCTTTTTTAGTCTAAGAAAAGCATGATGAACAGTCCGGATACAGCTGCCGAATGGTATGTTCTGCGAGTGACCTATCAGCGGGAACTTTCGACGAAGGAGTATCTTGACAAACTGAACATCGAGAATTTTGTGCCGGTACGGGTTGTGCGCCGCCGGAACTCCAAGGGACAGTTTTTCCGGGCTTGCGAAGTCGCCGTGCACAACTATATTTTCATCCGTTCGACACGTGAGGTCATCGACGAATTGAAAACCTATAAGCTACCTATGCTTCGTTATGTGATGCACCCGCAAAACGGTGAGAATCAGATTATGATCGTGCCCGAAGAGCAGATGCGGAATTTTATTGCCGTTGCGGGCAATGAAGACGAACAGGTGCTTTTCATGTCGCCCGAAGAGGTCGCCTTGTCGAAAGGGGACAAGGTGCGGATCACGGGCGGCGTATTCGAAGGGGTCGAGGGCCTGCTCATGCGGGTGAAGAATTCCCGCGGGAAACGGGTCGTGGTCAAGATCGACGGCATCACGGCGGTGGCTACCGCCTCCATTCCCTCGGCGCTGGTCGAAAAGATTTGATGGCCGGATTCGGTTTTCCTGAATTGCAGAGATTGATTTTTTGGAAGTTATGACGCCGGAATATTTGAAAGAAGCGCTGCCGTCCCTGCTGAATGCCGATTTTGCGGGGGCGACGAATGTCCGCCTGCTTTGGTTGGCGCGGGCGTACGCCGCATTGTGCGGTCTGGTGACGTTCGATTCGCCGGCCGGTGAGTTCGGAACCCGGAGAATCTGGCTGCAAAGGATCGATACGCTGTTCGGTGTGCTGCGGGAACGCTGCCGCCGCGAGTCGGATGCTGCGCTGCGCTGCCGGATGGTCCATGCCATGTATACGCTCGTTTGCGGGACCGTGTCCGGCGACGTCTCGAAAAAGAAAGAGGTCTGTTTCGCAATGGCCGACGAACTCGTCCGGGATTGTCTCGGCGGCAACGAAAAGCGCTCTTCTCTCCGACCGGACGAATCGGAATTGTTGATCCGGACAGGTGTTTGTCATTGTCTGA
>OLGI01002527.1_pt1 | contig 13064 bp, 12 predicted proteins | sample 1605221 | NCBI WGS metagenome assembly OLGI01 (sample SAMEA3888915, study PRJEB22519) | human gut metagenome | biome: human gut; feature: human-associated habitat; material: faeces | place: Denmark | collected 2010 | reverse complement strand
ATTTCGCACATCATGTTGAGGCGAAGGCCGTTGACGCCGCGCTTGAGACCGTACTGTTCCATGATTTCGTTGACGCGCTTGGCTTCATTGAGCGTACGCACGAACGGAATCATCAGTTCGACGTTGGTGAGGCCCATTTCGTCGCGCACGAACTTCATGGCGCGGCATTCCATCGCGAAGCATTCGGCGAACTGGTTCGAGATGTAGCGGGAGGCGCCGCGGAAGCCGAGCATCGGATTTTCTTCATCCGGCTCGTAGAGGGCGCCGCCGATGAGCTTGCGGTACTCGTTAGACTTGAAGTCGGACATGCGGACGATGACCTTCTTCGGGTAGAAGGCGGCGGCAATCGTGGCCACGCCTTCGGCGATGCGCTTCTCGAAGAATTCCTTCGGGCTGGCATAGCCGGCGGAGAGGCGTTCGGCGGCGTCGCGCAATTCGCTCGGGACGTTCGGGTACTCAAGAACAACCTTCGGGTGGATGCCGATGTTGTTGTTGATGATGAACTCAAGGCGGGCAAGGCCGACGCCCTTGTTCGGGATGGCCTGGAACTCGAAGGCGAGCTGCGGGTTGCCGACGTTCATCATGACCTTGACCGGGATTTCCGGGAGGGCGCCGCGCTGGACTTCCTCAACGGCCACTTCCTGGATGCCTTCGTAGATGTTGCCCGTGTCGCCTTCGGCGCAGGACACCGTCACTTCGTCGTTTTCGCAGAGGCGTTCCGTGGCGTCGCCGCAGCCGACGACGGCCGGGATGCCGAGTTCGCGGGCGATGATGGCCGCGTGGCAGGTACGACCGCCGCGGTTCGTCACGATGGCGGAGGCCTTCTTCATCACCGGTTCCCAGTTGGGGTCGGTCATGTCCGTGACGAGAACGTCGCCGGCCTGAACGCGATCCATTTCAGCGGCGCTGTCGACGATGCGGACCGGGCCCGTGCCGATCTTCTGGCCGATGGCGCGGCCCTGGCAGAGCAGGCGGCCCTTGGACTTGAGCGTGTAGCGGAGCTGCACGTCGGCCTTGTTCTGCTGGGACTTCACCGTTTCAGGACGGGCCTGAAGGATGTAGATCTTGCCGTCGTTGCCGTCCTTGCCCCACTCGATGTCCATCGGACGACCGTAGTGCTTTTCAATGATGCGGGCGAAGCGGGCCAGTTCGATCACATCTTCGTCGGTGATGGCGAACTTGCGGCGGTCTTCGGCCGGGACATCGACCGTGCGGACCGTGCGGCCGACGGACTTGTCGGATTCGAACTCCATCTTGATGAGCTTGGAGCCGAGCGTCTTGCGGATGATCGGATACTTGCCGGCATCAAGGATGGGCTTGTGGACGTAGAACTCGTCGGGATTCACGGCGCCCTGAACCACGGTTTCGCCGAGGCCGTAGGATGCGGTGATGAAGACCACCTGGTCGAAGCCGGATTCGGTGTCGAGCGTGAACATCACGCCGGCGGCGCCGCGGTCGGAGCGGCACATGCGCTGCACGCCGGCGGACAGGGCGACTTCAGCGTGCGTGAAGCCCTTGTGGACGCGGTAGGAGATGGCGCGGTCGTTGTAGAGGGAGGCGAAGACCTCCTTCATGTGCTTGAAGACGGCGTCGATGCCGACGACGTTGAGCACCGTTTCCTGCTGACCGGCGAAGGAGGCGTCGGGAAGGTCTTCAGCCGTGGCGGAAGAGCGAACGGCAACGGAGATTTCCTCCTGACCGTCCTTGAGCCATTCGTAGAATTCGCGGATTTCCTTTTCGAGCTCGGCCGGGAACGGAGCGGCTTCAATCCAGCCGCGGATCTCGGCGCCGGCAGCGGCGAGCGCCTTGACGTCGTCGACGTCAAGGGTGGTGAGACGCTGAGCAATGCGCTCCTCGAGACCGCCTTCCTTCAGGAAGAGGCGGAAGGCTTCGGCCGTGGTGGCGAAACCGTCCGGCACGCGGATGCCAGCGCTCGTGAGCTGGCTGAGCAGTTCGCCGAGCGAAGCGTTCTTGCCGCCGACGCGATCAACGTCGGTCATGCGAAGCTGACTAAAGGGGAAAACGTAACGACCCTGTACCATGCTTATCCTCTTAAGCCCCAAGAACCGGGGCGGTGGTTCAATTGTGGGGGATTTTACCCGTTCAGAGCGCTTTATGCGCCGGAAAATGGGCCTACCCTGCATATTTTTTGATCCCGTAGGACAATTTCAGGGATTTTCCGCAGGTCCGATCCGCCTCAATAGATGAAATCTAGACGCAGGCAGAGTGTCATTGTTCCCATCTAGGTGGTTTTGAGTAGGGCGAGGCACTTTCACGCGACAGCAGATAAAATGACCTGATCCGATCCGGCCGGCAGGCGCCGCCCCCGCGGCCCCGCCCCGCCGCCTCCAGACCGTCTATATATAAAGAGCAAGCCCGTGGTCACCCAGCAGCTGCAGGACTTTGCGCGTCAGTCCGTCTACGACGCGCTTTCCGCCCTCTTTCTCCAGCCCGAGGCGAAGGGCGCCTATGAAAATTACGTCGAGGCGATGCGCGCGGCCGCAGGGCTCGCAGCCGAACTCGGCACGAACGCCGCCCCGTTCGAGGCGGTGCTCGACGCCCCCGCGCCCGAGCCGCTCGAGCTCGAACGCGAGTACGCCAGACTCTTCCTTGGCACATGCGAGGGCACGGTGCCCCTTGCCGAATCCGCCTGGCTCCACAGGGACGAGATCCCGCTCTCCCAGCTCGAGTGCCGCAAGGCCTACGCCGACGCGGGGCTTGAGACCGCAGGCATCCTCGGCGTGCCCGAAGACCATCTCGGCCTGCAGCTCGGCTTTCTCACCGTCCTGATCCTCAAGAACGACCCTGCGGCCGCCACCGCCTTCTTCGAGGCGCACGCCGCCAAATGGCTCCCCGCCTTCGCCGTAGCCGTTCGCGCACGCAGTAACGCCCGACTCTACGCACTGGCGGCCGGCGTCCTCGAGGGCGTCATCGAAATCGAAGCCGCCCTCGCCCAGAAGGCCTGACGGAGGGGAGGCTCTGACCTCCCCGTCTTCATCCACCCCTCCACCCTCTTTTCTTGGCAGAGCTGCGGCAAGTCGACGCTCACCGGCAGCATCGCGGATCTCGTGAAGCCCGCATCGGGCACGATCAGCGTCAACGGCCGCGTCTTCAGATCGGACGATCCGTGCATCGACCTTCCCGTCGAATCGCGCGGCATCGGCTTCGTCTTCCAGTCCCACAGGCTCTTTCCGCACCTCACCGTTCGCAAGAACCTGCTCTTCGGCAGGCGCCTCGGAGGACGCCGCACCGCAGTCGACCAGGAGCGCCTCATCGAGGTGCTCGGCATTGCGCATCTTCTTTCACGTCGTCCCGACACGCTCTCGAGCGGCGAAAGCCAGCGCGTCGTGCTCGGGCGCGCCATTCTCGCCGCCGAGACGCTCCTCATCATGGACGAGCCGCTCGCGAGTCTCGACTCGGAGCGCAAGGCCGAGCTTCTCGGCTACTTCGAGCGCATTCCCGAAATCACGGGCATTCCCGTCCTCTACATCACGCACGCCGCCGACGAAGCCGAGAGGCTCGCGAAGACCGTCCTCACGATGAAGGACGGCCGCATTGCGGACATCCGCACGCCAGCCTGACACCGACCACTCCCAACCCAAGGACATCATCATGAAACCCAAGCCGCTCCTCATTACCCTTGCCGCCGTCTCCGCTCTTGCCGCGAGCGCCGCGAACGCCGCGCAGATCGTCGTCTCGACGGGCGCAGGCTACGTCAAGATGGTCGACGCGCTCGCCGCGCTCTATCAGAAGGAGACGGGCGTCGCCGTCGAGAAGAGCTTCGGCGGCAACATCGGCCAGATGCTCGCCCAGGTGAAGCACGGCAGCGGCGTCAACGTCGTCATCTCCGACGAGGCGAGCCTCGAGAAGTTCCACGATGCGCTCGCACCCGACGCCAGGCGCCTCGGCGACACGCCGCTCGTCCTCGTCTGGCGCAAGGAGCTCGAGCTGAAGCGCCCCGAGGACATCGCGTTCGAGTCCGTCAAGACCGTCGCCTCGCCCAATCTGAAGGCCGCCGTCTACGGCCGCTCCGCCGCCGAATGGCTCAAGGCGACGGGCCTTGACGCAAAGGTCGCGCCCAAGCTTCAGGTCGTGGGCACCGTGCCGCAGGTCTACTCCTACGTGACGACGGGCAACATGGACGCAGGCTTCGTGAACCTTGCCGTACTCAAGTCCGACACGGAGGCACTCGGCGGCCACACGGCCATCCGCGACGAAAGCGCCGTCGTACACATGACCGTGCGTCCCGTGCGGGGCGCCGAGGCCGACACCGACGTGAAGGCCTTCATGGGCTTCCTCGCCTCCGAAAAGGCGAAGCCCGTCCTGAGGAAGTTCGGCATCGAATGAGGACGCCCGCGACGCACGTCCGCCATGATCGACCTGATTCTCAACGAGCCGCAGCTCCTCTTCTCGCTTGCACTCACCGCGAAGACCTGTCTCGTCACGCTCGCGCTCTTTCTCGTCGCAGGGCCGCTCGCAGGCTACTACCTCGCGAGGGCGCCGGGAGTAGCCCCGCGCGTCCTCGGCTTCGTCATCACGATTCCGCTCGTCTTTCCGCCCGTGGCGCTCGGCTACATGCTCTTGACGGCGCTCGGGCGCACGAGCCTCGTGGGCGGAGCGCTTGAGCCCTTCGGCCTCTCGCTCATCTTCAACGCGAGGCCGTCGCGCTCGCGGGCTTCATTGCGGGCCTACCGCTCGTCGTGCGTCCGCTTCAGGCAGCGTTCGCCTCGCCGCGCCTCATCGAACTCGAGGAGGCCGTCCGCATCCACGGCGCGAGCAGGCGCGACGTCTTCCTCAGGGTCACGCTACCGCTCGTTCGGCCGAGTCTCGCGGCGGCGCTCCTTCTCGGCTGCGCCGCGTCTCGGGCGAGGTGGGCATCACCATGATGCTCGGCGGCAACATCTCGAAACGCACCAACACGCTCTCGCTCGAAATCTTCAACGCCGTCTCACACGCCGACTTCGACGCCGCGAACGCGCTCTGCCTCCTGCTCTCGCTCTTTGCGGCCGTCATCTTCCTTGCGGCCGAGCTCCTCATCAGGCGCAGCCCAAGGCTCTGACCTCAAACGCCCGTGTGACGCGGGAAACCCTCAGACTCGACTCATCGGAAATGGCCGATCGGGTAAAATGGAAGGATTACCCAATCCTTCTCAACTATCCGCCATGACAGACACCCAGAAGTGCGCCCCCTGCCGACAGATCTTCATCGTGAGCGACGGCACCGCCATCACCGCCGAAACGCTCGCGCATTCGATCATGACGCAGTTCCCCGACCTCGACTACCACCAGACGCGCATCCCGTTCGTCAACACGGTCGAGAAGGCGCTTGAAACCGCGCAGCGCATCAATCAGGTGGAAAAGGAAGAAGGTCTTCGTCCGATCATCTTCACGACCTTCGTGGATCCGGACATCATGCGCACCTTCAACGAACACGTGAGCGGTCACATCATCGACCTCTTCCGCAAGTTCGTCGGCCCGCTCGAGACCGAGCTCGGCATGAAGAGCGCGCACTCCATCGGCCAGAGCCACCGCATCCGCGACGACGCGAAGTACAACCGCCGCATCGCCGCCATCGACTACACGCTCCAGCACGATGACGGCCAGACGAACCGCGGCCTCGACGAAGCGGACGTGATCCTCGTGGGCGTCTCCCGCTCGGGTAAGACCCCGACGTCGCTCTACCTCGCCATGCAGTTCGGCATCAAGGTCGCCAACTACCCGCTCATCCCCGAGGACTTCGACCGCGGCTCCCTGCCCGACGCCCTCATTCCGCTTCGCGAAAAGCTCTTCGGCCTCTCCATCAAGCCCGAGCGCCTTTCCGAAATTCGCAACGAGCGCCGTCCGAACAGCCGCTACGCCAGCATCGAAAACTGCCGTCAGGAAATCGCCGACGCCGAAGGCCTGATGGCCCGCGAAGGCATCCGCTGGCTCAACTCCACGACGAAGTCGATCGAGGAAATCTCCGCCACGATCATGGCCGATCTCGGCCTCGACAAGCGCCGCAACTCCTGACGCCGACGACAGTCAAAACCCAAGAAGGCCCGGCTTCCTCTCGGAAGGCCGGGCCTTCTTTCTTTCCCGGGCCTCAGGCAGCTACGCCAGAAGCTGCGCCTGCGCAGGCGGCTCTCTCCAGGGGCCGTTCATAAGCTCCTCGTACGCCTCAAGCCAGCCGAGCCTCTCGACGGCTGACCTGAAGGGACCCTCGACGAGCGGCGCACGGATGTCGATCTCCTCGCCCGTGACGGGATGCGGGAGCGTCATCCTCGCACAGTGGAGCATCAGGCGGTCCGCACCGAACCATTGCGCGACCGCACGGTTGAGGGGGCCCTTCCCGTAGGTGGCGTCCCCGATGACGGGATGCGCAAGCCACTTGAGATGACGGCGGATCTGATGCCTTCTGCCCGTGAAGAGCTCGGCCTCGACGAGGCCGAGGCGGGTCGTCTCGAACCTGCCCGAAGGAACGGGCGCCTCACCCCTTGCGCGCTCGATGAAGACCGTGCGCGCATCCTGAGGCTCCGACGGACCGCGTCGTTTCTTCAGATACGGATCCTCAGGGAGCGAGAGCGGATGGCGGCAGTCGACGGATTCCTCGAGCCAGCCGCGCACGACGGCCGCATAGCGCTTCTTCACCTCGCCCGCCATCATGATGCGCCCGAGCCTCGAGGCCGTGTCCGCATCACACGCAAAGACGAGCACGCCCGACGTCCCGCGGTCGAGCCTGTGCACGGGCCAGACCCGACGACCGAGCTGCTCACGCACGCACTGCACGGCAAAGACCGTGTCGCCGTTGGCGATCTCGGTGCGGTGCACGAGAAGCTTCTCGGGCTTCATCACGGCACACATCACGTCGTCAAGATAAAGGACGGGAAGAACGGGAGGAACGGGCTCGGCCTGAACGGCCGCTTCGGCTTCGAAGGACATCATGAAGTGGAGGAAATGGCGTCGGTTGACGGAACGGGCGCCCATCATACCCAAATCCGGCCCCTTTTCGGCGGGATTCGTCGACAAAACACGCCTCAGGACGCGCAGCGGCGGACCTTCACATGCCGACACGCGGCCCCAGTCCGTGACCAGCATCCAGCATTCATTTGCCTTCGCCTGCGGCTCTAGCGAAGAAAGCGGAATAAAGCACAAGCGTCACGCCTTGATGATGTAACAGTTTGTGTAGCCGTTTGCCACATCAAAACCCCATCTATAAAATGCAGTCAATTTAGCCGCAGAAACGTCATCCCTTTCAAACCGACGTATCCGCGGCTTTTTCCTGAGTACTGACGGCAAATACCACTTTTGTTTTCGCTAACTGCGAAGGAGATGTTCTTAATGTCTACGCCAAACGCCCCCCTGACGATTCGCGACATGATCGAACCGGCCATCATGGCCGCCGGCGGCTGGGTCAACACCCACGCTCATGCAGACCGTGCCTACACCCTCAGCCCCGACGTTCTCGAGATGCGCCGCACCTGCACGCTTCAGCAGAAATGGGACGCCCTCGACGCCCTCAAGCGCAACTCCACGGAAGAAGACTTCTACCGCCGCTTCTCGATGTTCTTTGAAAACCAGATCGCCCAGGGCGTGTCCGCCCTCGCGACCTTCGTCGACATCGACCCGCAGTCTGAAGACCGCGCCATCAAGGCCGGCCTGCGCGCCCGCGAGCACTATCAGGACCAGCTGACCGTCAAGTTCGCCAACCAGACCCTCAAGGGCGTGATCCATCCGGAAGCCCGCAAGTGGTTCGACATCGGCGCTGAACTCGTCGACATCATCGGCGCGCTCCCGAAGCGCGACGAACGTGACTACGGCCGCGGCGACGAAGCCTTCGACATCATCATGGAAACGGCCAAGTCCCGCAACAAGATGGTCCACGTCCACGTCGACCAGTTCAACGAAAGCCTTGAATACGAAACCGAGCAGCTCTGCGAAAAGACCATCCAGCACGGCATGCAGGGCAAGGTCGTCGCCATTCACGGCATCTCGATCGCCGCTCACTCCCGCGCCTACCGCCAGCGTCTCTACACGCTCATGCGCGAAGCCGACGTGATGATGATCGCCTGCCCGACCGCCTGGATCGACACCCCGCGTTCCGAACAGATCGGCCCGATGCACAACTCCATGACCCCGGTCGACGAACTCGTCCCGGCCGGCATCACCGTCGCCCTCGGCACGGACAACGTCTGCGACGCCATGGTGCCCTGGAACGCCGGCGACATGTGGCACGAAATGACCACGCTCGCCACGGGCTGCCGCTTCGACTACTTCGACGAACTCGTCAAGATTGCCACGGTCAACGGCCGCAAGGCGATCGGCATCGACTAATTTTCAGGAAAGAGATATAGAAAATGTTCAAGTCCAAGATTGCTGAAAACATCCTCGCCGAACACCTCATCAACAACGGCGCCGTGTCCTTCCTGACGGAACGTCCGATGCGCCTCAAGTCCGGCCTGATCACGCCGATCTACGTCGACAACCGCCGCCTGACGGCCGTCCCGGAAGCCTGGCGCGACATCCTTGAAACGATGGCCACGAAGGTCGTCGAACTCGGTCTCGAATTCGACATCGTCGCGGGCGTCGAAGGCGCCGGCGTCTCCCACGCCGCCGCTCTGGCCTACCGTCTCAACAAGCCGAGCATCTTCGTTCGTCAGGCCGCCAAGACCTACGGCAACAAGAGCCGCGTCGAAGGCTGCGACATCGCCGGCAAGCGCGTCCTCCTCATCGAGGACCACATCTCCACCGGCCTCTCGCTCCTCTCCGCCGTCGAAGGCCTCAAGGCTGAAGGCGCCACGGTCACGGACTGCCTCGCCATCACCTCCTTCGGCATCGACGAGACCAACAAGCTCTTCGAAAAGCAGCAAGTCCGCTGCCACGAAATGATCGACTTCACGAAGGTCATCGACAAGGCCATCGAACTCGGCACGATCTCCGCCGACAAAAAGGAAGTCCTCAACGACTGGCTCGCCAATCCGTGGACCTGGGCCGCTCGTCACGCCCTCACCCCGATGGACAACGAAAACTAATTTCCGTCGATCGGTTTGAATAGTCCCGCGTTCTTTGTAAACGCGCGCGGGACAGTCGAAAGGAGCGCTTTGCGAAAGCAGCGCTCCTTTTTTGCATCAAGTGCACGCCGCCGCGAAGATCAGCCGCACACCCTCCCGAACGACAAGCGTGAAATCCTGATTTCATTTCCGGTAGAATTGATTGGGTAATCGGATTTAATGGTTGATATGCCGTGGTGAGAATTATTTTTCACAACGGGCGGAATGGTTGACACGTGGCCACTTTTGGTGCATACTTTCCTCACCACATGAAAAAGATGTGGTCGGGATTGGCGTCCTGAATCTTAGGCGGTCAGCCGCCACTAGTTGTGTAGCGGCTTTTTTTGTTGGCTGATCGTAGGAGGTCGTAAAACGCGACCCCCTGAAAAAGGGAGTACCAAATCAGTACCCCCTTTGCAAGACTCCTTACGGGAAGGCTTGCAGGCTCCTTCGGGAGGCCGTTTCCTAAGAGCGGTACGCCAACCTGCAACGCCTGCCCACCCGATTGGCGTCGGGTTGCAGGGTTCTACATTGAATCTTAGGAGTCTGAAATGACAGCACCAGCGATTTTCTCGTTCGAGAATATTCAAGTCCGCACACTCGGTACGTCCGAATTTCCCCTTTTCGTTGCCAACGACATTGCAAAAGCGCTCGGTTATCAAAACCTTGTTCGCACTGTCAATGACCGAGTCGACCCAGAAGACCTCTTCAAGTCCGAAATCGAAACGAACGGTGGCCGTCAGTTGGTCAACTGCGTCAACGAGTCTGGCCTCTACGCTCTGATCTTCGGCTCCAAGCTCGAATCTGCCAAGCGCTTCAAGCGTTGGGTTACGTCCGAAGTTCTTCCCGCCATCCGCAAGAACGGCCATTATGAAGTGTCCACGGCATCGAACACGCTTTCCAGTGAAGAGCAATACGAGATTCGCAAGGCTGTGAAATCCCGCGCAAAGAATAGCTCGATTCACTACCAAACGATCTACAACGCCCTGTACGACTACTTCAAGATCGCAAGCTACAAAGACTTGACCAAGGGGCAACTTCAGGCTGCACTCACGTTCATTCACACGTGCGAGCTCAAACCACAGTTGACCCAGCCAGAGATCCCTGAAGGTGCTTTGGTTCTAGAGGGGTTCGAGGCAGAGCGTATCGCCCATTTCGTGTATTACTGGCGCTACTTGTTTAGGCCTGACCTTGAGTTAATCCTGCGTCTTCTGCAAACAGTGAACTCGCCTAAAGCGGCACAGTTCTACGAAGCGGTGACAGAGCTTCACCTGCCCTTGTTAGAGATGACGTTGGAGAAGCATGGCTACTCCATCAAGGAGATGAGTTGCTATAAGCACCTTGTGACCCAGCGAAACTAAAGTGAACCAACCATGACCGAAAATCCTTTCCAGTTACCCGGATATCAGGTGATCGGCATGCAGGATACGGGGGTGGCATTCGATGTCCACCTCCAACCACCTTCTCCTGTTGCCTGTTCCTCCTGTGGCACCATCGGAGACTTCGTTAAGAACGGGACACGTGACATAAGAGTCATGGATTTACCCGTGCACGGGAAGCCCGTGACGTTGTGGATTGCACGACAGCGCTTCCAATGTAAGTCTTGTGGCTCGACATTCAGACCAGAGCTACCTGGGATTCATCCCGATGCCAAGATGACAGAACGACTTCATCAGTACATTGAGCGAGAAGCCTTTAATGGCACCCATAAGGCTCTAGCAGAGCGCGTAGGAGTTGACGAAAAGACAGTCCGCACTATCTTCTCTCAACGGCTCGTGGCGCTCAATCAAGACTACAAACCGGAGATGCCAACCATCATCGGTGTTGACGAATTGTTCCTGAATCGGAAGTACAGAGGGATCATCACAAACATCGGACAACAAACCATTGTCGATGTTTTGGAAAACCGAAACAAACCAACGATTGAAAAGTTCTTAAAGGATCACGACACTAAGAACATTGAGATCGCAAGCATGGATATGTGGGGACCCTATCGACAAGCGTTCCATGAAGTCCTTCCAGATGTCTTGATTGTCGTTGACAAATTTCACGTTACACGTATGGCAAACGATGCCCTTGAGAAGCTCCGTAAAGGGCTCCACAAGAGCCTCACATCCACGGAAAGGCGACAACTCAAAGGAGATCGAAAGATCTTGCTTAAACGCGAAAACACGCTCTCTGACACGGAAATATTGACCTCGACTGGTTGGCTCAATAACTTTCCTCAGCTACTCGATGCATACAAAACAAAGGAGCGCTTTTTTGATATATGGGATCTTGCAAACGATCCATATGAAGCTAAGCAAATGCTGGAAGCGTGGCGAAGTTCCATACCAGAGAAACAATTGGATATTTGGGCAGACTTGGTAAAAGCAAGCCGGAACTGGGAAGATGAAATCCTGAATTATTTTGCTACAGGGAAAGAAGTCACTAACGCTTTGACCGAGTCTCTGAATCGCAAAATACGCGATAAGAACCGCGATGGCCGGGGTTATTCGTTTGACGTGCTTAGAGGGAAAATCCTGTTTTCCACCCCTCACAAAACCAGGCGAGTCACTAACCGAAGTTCGCCGTTCAAATCCAACACAACAAAGTTCATGAAGAACTTCTCCTTCTTTGATTTGCTTCAACGCACAGAGCTTGAAGAGGACATCATCATTGACTATGGCGTTGATCTATCAACCATCTAAGCGAATATTTTGTGGTTGGTTTGAACCTCTCAAATCAACCACTTATTCCGAATACCCAATTGATTCAATGAGCTTCGGCAGAAACTGATGGAGTCTCGAACATGATGCGTGCGCTTCTGCTTGCGTCACATACTGACGCACCCCGTCATATTCTTCCCTCATGCAGATGCTGAAGCCCACCAAGGAGGAGAGAAACAATGAATGCAGTTGTCCGCAACGGTTGCTGTGAGATCAGAGGCGGCGCCGGCAAGCCCCGCGTCACGCTTCCCCCGATGAACATCGACGAAGCCATCCTTCATCGCGACCATGTCGCCGTCGTCCTGAGAAACGGCTACTGTCAGCTTTACAACACAGAAGGCAAGCTCGTCACGACGTACAGTGTCAACGACGCCAAGTTCGTCCGCTTCGTCGGCGACGACCAGCTGGCCATCCACCGCCGCAACGGCCGCGTGTCCGCCTGATCAGGGCCCGCGACGCACCGCAAAGCCGCAGATTCCGCAGCGACCGGCGGCTTTTCTACATCCACTGCATCCTGCCTGCGCAAGGATGCGTAACGTCTTGTTTCGGACCGCAGCCCTCATCCGCCCGCCGCACCCGCAATGGTGTATCGTGAGGATGTGGACTGAACGGAAGATCAGTCCAAAATGACCGTTTTTTCGACCCAAGACAAGAACAAAGCCATGCCCCAGAAGAAACTCCTCGTGATCGGCCTTTTCAGCCTGACCGTCGCCCTCAGCGGCTGCGCCACCGACGGCAACTACTATCGTTCCGACGTCTACAGCTCCAGCCAGGTGAACCAGGCTCAGCGAGTGAACACGGTTGAAATCATCGCCATCAATCCCGCTCAGGTGGCCGTGAACAACAGCGAAAACTCCGACCGTGCCCGCGCCACGGGCGCCATCCTCGGCGCGATCGCCGGCGCCGCAATCGGCAACCACAACAACCACTCGACCTCGTCCCGCGTCCTCGGCGGCCTTGCCGGCGGCGCGATCGGCGGTCTTGCAGGCGACGCCGTCGGCGGCTCCGGCACGACCTATGTCGACGGCGTGCAGCTCGTCTACCGCTCCTCCGACGGGCAGGTCTACCAGTCCACGCAGGTCGGTCGCATCTGCGAATACAAGCTCGGCTCCGCCATCATGGCCTCGTCTCGCAGCGGCGAGACCCGCATCCAGCCGAACAACCCGTACGGCTGCGGCAAGCGCTGATCCGGGTTTCCTGAAGGAAGTGTCATCGTCAATAACCCCTGTCTGAAGACAGAGGCTTGAAAGAGCCTTTATTGACTAGCCTCAGCGGCGCTACGTTGGTTGGGAATGTATAGGCACCGTGGGATGTACATCCTAGTTCCA
>OLGI01002526.1_pt1 | contig 13065 bp, 10 predicted proteins | sample 1605221 | NCBI WGS metagenome assembly OLGI01 (sample SAMEA3888915, study PRJEB22519) | human gut metagenome | biome: human gut; feature: human-associated habitat; material: faeces | place: Denmark | collected 2010 | reverse complement strand
GAGATCTACTCTGCGCTGGGCTTCGAAAAACAGGACTGGCCGCTGCTGGGCATTCTGGTGCCCTACACTCTGCTCGTCATGCTGTCGAGCTACAGCATCTGCCGGGCGATGGTGATGCCCGCCTCCTTCCTGGTGGTGCTGTTCTACGCCATCTATCTTGTGGTGCGCAACGGCGTCATCAGCTACCAGAAAGCCAGCGGCCTTGCGATGTTTTCGGGCATCGTCATCTTCTGCTTTTACTCCTTTATCCAGCTCAAGGAGCTGCTGCCGGTAGAGAAGTTCGGCTACGACGCCATCTTCTTCATCCTGCTCATCCTCTGCTTCGCATGGGGCGGCGACACCTGCGCCTACTTTGCGGGCCGCGCCTTCGGCAAGCATAAGCTCTGCCCGGTGGTCAGCCCCAAAAAGACGGTGGAGGGCGCTGTGGGCGGCGTGCTGGGCACGATGGTGTTCGGCGTACTGGTCACGGTCATCTACTCGGTGGCGGCAGACCGGATGGAGGCGTTCACCCGCTCCAACATCGGCGTGTCCATGTATATCATCATCGCGCTGCTGGCCTGCGTGGCCGCAGTGCTGGGCATTTACGGCGACCTGTTCGCCAGCGTGGTCAAGCGCCAGTGCGGCATCAAGGACTATGGCACCATCTTCCCGGGGCACGGCGGCATCCTCGACCGCTTTGACAGCGTGATGTTCATCGCGCCCTTTGTCACGATGGTGGTCATCGCAGTGTTCTACTACTAAAAAGAACAGGAGGTAGCGCTTTATGGCTAAAAAAATCACGCTGCTGGGTTCCACCGGCTCCATCGGCACCCAGAGCCTCGACGTTATCCGCGCCCAAGGATATGAGGTGTTCGGTCTGTCGGCCCACAGCCAGACGGATAAACTCTTACAGCAGATCGAAGAGTTCCACCCCAAGTATGTCTGCATGACCAGCGAGGCCGGGGCAGAGAAGCTCTCAGCTGCACTGGCGGGCCGCGCCGACGCGCCCAAGCTCCTGACCGGCCCCGAGGGGCTGAAGACCCTCGCCGCCATGGATGGCCCGGACGTGGTGCTGAACAGCGTGGTGGGCATCGCGGGCCTCGGCGCCAGCCTTGCCGCCATCGAGAGCGGCCATGACCTCGCCCTCGCCAACAAAGAGAGCCTCGTCACCGGCGGACATCTCGTGACGCAGGCGGTGGCGGAGCACGGCGTCAGGCTGCTGCCGGTGGACAGCGAGCACTCGGCCATCTTCCAGTGCTTGCAGGACAAGGAGAGCGCCAAGAGCCTGACGAAGATCCTGCTGACGGCCTCCGGCGGTCCCTTCTTCGGGATGAAGACCGAGGAGCTGCGGGGCAAGACCAAGGCCGACGCCCTCCGGCACCCCAACTGGAACATGGGCGCGAAGATCACCATCGATAGCGCCACCCTGATGAACAAGGGTCTTGAGCTGATCGAGGCGGTGTGGCTGTTCGGCCTCCCCCCCGAGAAGATCCAGATCGTCGTCCAGCGCCAGAGCATCGTCCACTCGGCGGTGCAGTACAGCGACAACTCCATCATCGCCCAGCTGGGCGTGCCGGATATGCGCATCCCCATCCAGTATGCGCTGACCTACCCGGCCCGTGTGCCGGGCGTCGTGCCGGAGCTGGACTTTACCACCCTCAAGCTGCTGACCTTCGATGTGGCCGACGAGGAGACCTTCCGCTGCCTTGCCGCCTGCAAAAAGGCCATCAAGAAGGGCGGTCTCGGCCCCTGCGCTGCCAACGGTGCCAACGAGGAGGCCGTCAGGCTCTTCCTTGAGGATAAGATCGGTTTCCTCGACATCGGCCGTCTGGTGGAGGCCGTCGTGGACAGCGACAGCTTCGGCGGCAGCTACAGCCTCGCGGATGTGTACGAGTGCGACCGCATGGCCCGCGCCTTTGTGAGAGCACACCTGTGAGATAGGAGAAAGAATGTCAGTTTTCATCACCTTTGCGGCTGCGCTGCTCATCTTCGGCGCAGTCATCGCCATCCATGAGTTCGGCCATTTTGCGATGGCGAAGCTCTGCGGCGTCCAAGTCAACGAGTTCTCCATCGGCATGGGGCCGGCCCTCATCAAGACCTACCGCAAGGGCACCCAGTACACCCTGAGGCTCCTGCCCGTGGGCGGCTTTGTGGCGCTGGAAGGGGAGGAAAGCCCCGAGAGTACGCAGGCCGAGGGCGGGAACGAGGAGGATGCCGCCCCGGCCATCCCGCCGGAGGTGCTGGCACAGCGGACGGGCAAGCCTCTGAACGAGGCCGCCGTCTGGCAGCGGATGCTGGTGATGGCAGCAGGCGCGGTGATGAACTTCGTGCTGGGCTTTGTGGTGCTGCTGCTCCTCATCTCGCTGCGCAGTGAACCCATCACCAGCAAGGTCATCTATGCCGTGGAGGACAATGCCCTCTGCGGTCAGACCGGCCTGCAGGCCGGGGACGAGATCGTGGCCGTCAACGGGCGGCACTGCTTCGTGGCCAACGATATGCTCTACGAGCTGATGCGCACCGAGAGCTACCGTGCGGCCTTCACCGTCCGCCGGGACGGGAAGCTGGTGGAGCTGCCCGACGTCCAGTTCGACACATGGCAGGATGCACAGGGCCAGACCCACATGACGCTGGGCTTCACGGTCTACGGACTCAAAAAAACACCGAAGAACGTCTTGAAAGAAGCGGCCAACAGCGTCATCTACTATGGCCGGATCATCTACACCTCGCTGGCTGACCTGCTGCGGGGCCGCGAGAGCATCAACGACCTGTCCGGCCCGGTGGGCATCGTGACCGCCATCGGGCAGGCCGCCAGCTACGGCTGGGAGGATGTTTTCGAGCTGCTGGCGCTCATCACCATCAACCTCGGCGTCTTAAATCTGCTGCCGTTTCCGGCGCTGGACGGCGGCAAGATCGTCTTCCTGCTCGTCGAGGCAGTCACCGGCCATGCTGTGCCGGAAAAAATTCAGGGCAGTCTGACCGTCGCCGCCTTCGCGCTGCTGTTCGGCCTGATGCTCTTTGCAACGTACAATGACATCGTCCGGCTCGTGACCGGAGTGATCTGAAAGGGGAAGTACCATGCGGCAGCTGAAGCGTGAAGTCAAGATCGGAAATGTGACCATCGGCGGCAAGAATCCCATCGCCGTGCAGACCATGCTGAACGTCCCGGTGGAGGACATCGAGGGCAATGTGGCGCAGGCCAAGCGCTGCGAGGCGGCGGGCTGCCAGATCCTGCGGGTGACCTGCCCCAGCGCGGCGGATGCCAAGTGCATCGAGGCCGTCAAGAACGCCGTCAATATCCCCATCGTGGCAGACATCCACTTCGACTACAAGGCGGCTCTCGCCTGCGCCGACGTGGGCGTGGACAAGATCCGCATCAATCCGGGCAACATCGGCGATGACGACCGGGTGAAGGCGGTGGTGGACGCCTGCCAGCAGAAGAACATCCCCATCCGCATCGGCGTCAACGGCGGCAGTCTGGAAAAGCACATCCTTGCTAAATATGGTGCGCCTGTGCCCGAAGCGATGGTGGAGAGCGCGCTGTACCACGTCCGCCTGCTGGAAAAGTTCGATTTCAACAACATCGTGATCTCCATCAAGAACTCCAACGTCCCCCGCATGATGGAGGCCTACCGCCAGCTCAGCGCCGTGACGGATTACCCGCTCCATGTGGGCGTCACCGAGGCGGGCACCTACCAGATGGGTCTGCTCAAGAGCGGCATGGGCATCGGCGGGATGCTGCTGGAGGGCATCGGCGACACCATCCGCGTCTCGCTGGCGGCCGACCCTGAGAAGGAAGTGGAAGCGGGCTACAACATCCTGCGCGCCGTCGGCTTCCCGGTGGCCGGCCCGGAGGTCATCACCTGCCCGACCTGCGGCCGCACCCAGTACCCCTGCACCGAGATCGCAAACGAGGTGGAGCGGCGGCTTCAGGGCTGCAAGAAGTCCATCAAGGTGGCCGTCATGGGCTGTGTCGTCAACGGCCCCGGCGAGGCCCGGGAGGCCGACATCGGCATCGCCGGCGGCAAGGGCGAGGCGGTGCTTTTCGTCCACGGCGAACCCGTCCGGAAGCTGACGGGGGAGAATATCCTCGACCAGTTCATGGAGGAGATTTATAAACTGTGATTTTGCAGAATAAGCTTGGGCTGACGAATGAGGCCGAGCTGGCCCGGGCAGAAGAAAAACTCAGCAAGACCCGGGCGCTCGAGCTTTATGACACCGGTCTGCTGGATACCTTCGAGGTCGGCACCTTCAAGGGGCTTGCGGCCATCCATAAGTATCTGTTCGGAGACGTCTACGAGTTTGCGGGACAGATGCGGACGGTGAATATCGCAAAGGGCAATTTCCGCTTTGCGCCTGTGATGTACCTGCGCCCGGCACTGGAAAGCATCGATGCGATGCCGCAATCCTCCTTCGATGGGATCATCGAGAAGTATGTGGAGATGAATGTGGCCCATCCGTTCCGGGAGGGCAACGGCCGCAGCACCCGCATCTGGCTGGATGCGATCCTCAAAAAGGAGCTGCATCAGGTCATCGACTGGAGCTGCGTCGATAAGGGGGACTATCTCCTTGCGATGGAGCGCAGCCCGGTCAAGGATGTGGAGATAAAGGCCCTGCTGCGCGCCGCCCTGACCGAAAAGATCAATGACCGCAAGGTCTATATGAAAGGCATCGACGCCAGCTACCACTACGAAGGCTACCATGTCTTCAAGACAGAAGATCTGACTTAAAAGCAACTTACTGCCACGCCCATCCCGGGCGCGGCAGTTTGTGCTGTTATCTGATAGAAAAAAGGAGTACCACTGTGACACCACTTGTTTCCCAGCTATGGCCGCAGTTTATGGCGGACCCGGACTTTGCGGCCTGTTTTGGCCGCGTGGTCGTCGAGCACGCCCAGATGCTACGGCAGGAGCGGCAGGTCATTTTCACGCTGCGCAGTTCTGCCCCGCTGGACAAGGGGCTGTGCGCACGGCTGCTGGCCTCCCTCGCGCCCGACTATGAGGGCTTTGAGCTTCGCATCCACAACCTCTTCGGCTACGCCGCGCTGGACGAGAGCGGACTGCGGGAGCTGATGGAGGAGATGAAGCGGGACGGCGTGCCCATCAACGGCTTCCTCGACCGCTGCCGCATCGCCATCACCGGCCAGAATATCACCATCGGCGTCTGCCATGGCACGAAGTTTTTGCAGGAGATGCAGTTCGAGCGGCTGCTGGCGGAGCGCATCGCCGCCCACACCGGCGTGAAGCCCAAGGTGATGCTGGAAAGCAGCGTGGGCGAGGCCGAGCAGCGCCAGATGGAAGAAAAGCTGGAGCGTAAAATTGCTCCTCCTGTCGTCAAATTCGAGCGGAAGAATACGGCGCCCTCCATCAAGGTGGAGGGCCTCGACCTCACGGACAAGCCTGTTACCATCTTCCACGGCAAGATGTTCGCCCCCAAGAACCTCACCCCCCTCAAGGACTTGGGCGGCGAGGGTGGAAAGTGCATGATCTGGGGCGATGTTTTCTTCACCGAGGTGAAGGGCAGCTTCCGTAAGATCTATACCGTCTCCATCACCGACTACACCGGCTCCATCAACCTGAAGATCCGTGCGCAGGAAGGGGAGGACTGCTCCAAGTGGGAGTCCATCCCCAAGGGCACGACGGTCGTGGTGCGGGGCGACTGCTCCTACGACAAGTACGAGCATGACTATATCGTCTGGCCCTACGATGTCCTCTTCGTCGAGCGCAAAAAGCGGGAGGACAATGCTCCCGTCAAGCGGGTGGAGCTGCATCTGCATACCAAGCTGTCCAGCATGGACGCCTTCTGCGACCCCGGCGGCATCGTCAAGCTGGCCCACCGGATGGGCCACCCGGCCATCGCCATCACTGACCACGGCGTCTGTCAGGGCTATCCCGAAGCCATGCTGGCGGCGGACGCCATCCACAAGACCGACCCGGACTTCAAGCTCATCTACGGCTGTGAGGCATACTTCGTCGATGACATGATCCCCTGCGTCTACGGCGTGAAGGACGAGCCGTTGAACGGCGAGTTCTGCGTCTTCGACACCGAGACGACGGGCCTCGATCCGGGCGTGGAGTACCTGACCGAGATCGGTGCAGTCATCGTGCGGGACGGCGAGGTGGTGGAGGAATTCGACACCTTCGTCAAACCCGGCAAGCCCATCACGCCCAAGATCACGGAGCTGACCGGCATCACCAACGAGATGGTGGCCAATGCCCCCGGCGAGGCCGAGGCGCTTGAAGCCTTCCTCAAATTCGTGGATGGCCGCATCCTCGTGGCCCACAACGCCCACTCCTTCGACATCCGGTTCCTCCGCGCCGCTGCCAAGCGGAGCGGCATCGAGTTCGAACCGACCTATATCGACACCCTGACCATGGCGCAGGCCATGTACCCCGGCCTCCACAACTACAAGCAGGGAACCATCAACAAGCATCTCGAGCTGCCCGCCTACGAAGCCCATCGCGCCTGCGAGGACTCTGCCGCGCTGGGCCGCATCTTCTGCGTCATGCTGAAAGATCTGGAGGAAAAGCAGGTCACAGCCGTCAGCGGCATCAACACCGGACTCGGCGGCAACCGCGAGGTGCTGAAAAAGAAGTATTACCACCTCATCATCCTCGTGCGCAACCAGATGGGCCTGAAGAACCTCTATAAAATCGTCAGCGAGGCCCATGTCAACTACTTCTTCAAGAAGCCCCGCGTGCCCCGCAGCCTCCTCAACAAATACCGCGACGGCCTGATTTTGACCTCGGCCTGCGAGGCGGGCGAGCTGTACCGCGCCATCGTGGAGGGCCGCTCCTACGAGGAGCTGAAGAAGATCGCCTCCTATTACGATGTACTGGAAGTCCAGCCGCTGGGCAACAACGCCTATATGGTGCGGGACGGCAAGGTGGAGAGCGAAGAGGTCATCAAGGACTTCAACCGCACCGTCATCCAGCTGGGCGAAGACCTCCATAAGCCCGTCATCGCCACCGGCGACGTCCATTTCACCGAGCCGGAGGACGCCATCTACCGCTCTGTTTTACAGGCGGGCAACGGCTTCAAGGACGCGGACAATCAGCCGCCCCTGTTCTACCGCACGACGGAGGATATGCTGGACCAGTTCCGCTATCTGCCCAAGGAGAAGGCCTACGAGATCGTCGTGACCAACCCCCGCAAGATCGCGGCCAGCATTGACGGCAGCGTCCGCGCCATCCCGCGCGGCACCTATCCGCCCAGCATCGAGGGCGCAGAGCAGCAGCTCCGGGACGCCACATGGGCGCACGCCAAGCGGGATTACGGCGACCCGCTGCCCGAGATCGTGGAGAAGCGGCTGCAAAAAGAGCTGGACTCCATCTGCGGCCACGGCTACGCCGTCCTGTACGTCATCGCGGTCAAGCTGGTGGCCTACTCCAACGCGGGCGGCTATCAGGTGGGCAGCCGCGGCTCAGTCGGCTCGTCGGCTGTGGCCCACTTCTCCGGCATCTCGGAGGTCAACAGTCTGCCGCCCCATTACCGCTGCCCCAAGTGCAGGCACAGCGAGTTCATCACCGACGGCAGCGTGGAGGACGGCTTCGACCTGCCCGACAAGAACTGCCCCGCGTGCGGCACCCGGATGCTGGTGGACGGCCACGACATCCCCTTCGAGACCTTCCTCGGCTTCTACGGCGACAAGGAGCCGGATATTGACCTGAATTTCTCGGGCGAATATCAGTCCAATGTCCACCGCTACACCGAGGAGCTGTTCGGCAAGGCCAACGTCTTCAAGGCGGGCACGGTCTCCGGCATTCAGGACAAAACAGCCTATGGCTACGTCAAAAAATATCTGGATGAGCGGGGTAGAACGGTCAACCACGCCGAGGAGAACCGCCTGACGCTGGGCTGCACCGGCGTCAAGCGCACCACCGGCCAGCACCCCGGCGGCATGGTCGTCGTGCCCGACACCTACGAGATCTACGACTTCTGCCCCATCCAGCACCCGGCGGATGATGTGGCGGGCGGTCTGCTGACCACCCACTTCGAGTTCAAATACCTTCACGACACCCTGCTCAAGCTGGATGAGCTGGGCCACGATATGCCCACCTTCTACAAGTATTTCGAGGAATATACCGGCATCCCGGTGGACAGCATCCCCATGAACGACCCCAAGGTCTACAGCCTGCTCACCAGCCCGGAGGAGCTGGGCGTCACGCCGGAGCAGATCGACAGCCAGACCGGTACCTTCGGCATCCCCGAGATGGGCACGAACTTCGTGCGCGGGATGCTGGTGGAGGCCCGGCCCAAGAATTTCTCCGAGCTGATCCAGATCTCAGGCCTGTCTCACGGCACCGACGTCTGGACGGGCAACGCCGATGAACTCATCCGCAGCGGTACCTGCACCATCGCGGAGGTCATCGGCTGCCGCGACAGCATCATGCTCTACCTGCTGCGCAAGGGCCTCGAGCCGAAGATGGCCTTCGATATTATGGAGGCCGTCCGTAAGGGCAAGGTGGCCAAGGGCGGCTTCGCGCCCGGCTGGGAGGAGGCCATGCGGGAGCACGAGGTGCCGGACTGGTATATCGAGAGCTGCCGCAAGATCAAATATATGTTCCCGAAAGCCCATGCCGTGGCCTACCTGATGTCGGCCATCCGCCTCATGTGGTTCAAGCTCTACCATCCGCAGGCGTTCTATGCGGTCTATTTCACTGTCCGCGGCGATGACATCGACTACGAAGCTGCCGTGGGCGGTGCGGCGGTGGCCCGCGCCCACATGAACGAGGTCAAGCGCCGCCTGAAGGAGGAGAAAAACGCCAAGGACGAGGACGTCCTCGTTTCGCTCCAGCTGGTCAACGAGATGCTGGTGCGGGGCTACGAGTTCCTGCCCATCGAGCTGGGCAAGAGCCGCGGCTCGAAGTATGTGGTGGAGGACGGCAAGGTGCGCCTGCCCTTCTGCTCCCTGAAGGGTCTGGGCGGTGCCGCCGCCGATGCGCTGGAAAATGTGACCATCCACGGCGAAGAATACCTCTCCATCGAGGAGCTGCAGCAGGCCTCCGGCGTCGGCAGCAGCATCATCGACCGCCTGCGTCAGGTGGGCGCTCTGGGCGACCTGCCCGAGAGCAGTCAGGTGAGCTTCTTCTAAAAAGATGTTGACACCATATGCGACACCATATATAATGGAAATAGGAGAATCAGGATGTCAAAATGGGATAAACTGTTGGCAAGGATATGCTCTTTGAGCAAAGACCTCCGGTTCGACGAACTGCGCAGGGTCTTGGAAAGCTATGGCTATGAGATGAGCGCACCCCGGAGCGGCAGCAGCCATTACACCTTCCGCAAGGCAGGCTGCTATCCCATTACGATCCCGAAGCATGAACCGATCAAGAAAGTCTATGTCGAAATGGTGAGACAGATCGTAGAGAGCGAGGCGAAGAACGATGAAGACGCTGAATGATTATCTGGCGCTGTCCTATCGGATGGAAATTATCAGGGACAGTGACGAGGGCGGTTTTGTGGCCTCTTATCCGGATCTCCCGGGCTGCATCACCTGCGGAGAGACGGAGGAAGAGGCGCTGAAAAACGCTTTGGACGCCAAAAAGGCATGGCTGGAGGCCGCGCTGGAAGAGAACGTTGAAATTCCTGAGCCGGACAGTCTGGAGGCGTACTCCGGGCAGTTCAAGCTGCGCCTGCCCCGAAGCCTGCACCGCGCTCTCGCAGAGCATTCGCAGCGGGAGGGCATCAGCATGAACCAGTACTGCGTGTACCTTCTGGCGAAGAATGACGCCCTTCACGCCGGGTAAAAATCAGTATAACTACAAAACGACCTCTGCGGCCGGATGACCGGAAGCAGAGGTCGTTTTGTGTTGCGGGTATTGCTTTGAACAGGGGAGAGGCTTACTCCACGCTGATCATATAATAGTAGACCGGCTGACCGCCGCGGATGTGGCTGACCTCAACGTGGTTGGGGCACTTGGCCTTGACGATCTCGGTCACCTTCTCGGCATCCTCGTCGGAGACGTCGCAGCCGGAGATGATGGTGACAAAGCTGGAATCCTTCTTGCACATACCGCGGGCCAGACGATAGGTGGCCTTGGTGATGTCGTTGGAGGTGGAGACGATCTTGCCGTTCTCCAGGGCCATGATCTCGCCCTTTCTGATGCGCTTGCCGTCGTACTCGCTGTCGCGGGCGGCGTAGGTGATGAGGCCGGTGGATACCTTGTCGGCGGCGGACATCATGTTGATGGTGTTGGCCTCGACGGTGGCGGAGGGGTCAAAGTTCAGCAGAGCCGTGATGCCCATGGGGACGGTGCGGGTGGGCAGGACGACCACCTGACGGTCGGCCAGCTTCTGGGCCTGCTCAGCAGCCATGATGATGTTCTTGTTGTTGGGCAGGACGAAGACGGTCTTAGCCGGGACGCTCTGGACGGCGGCGAGGATGTCCTCGGTGGCGGGGTTCATGGTCTGACCGCCGGAGACGACCGCGTCAGCGGACAGGTCGGTAAAGACGGCCTTCAGGCCCTCGCCGGCGGCGACGGCAACAAAACCGTAGTCGCGGCTGGGATCGACGGCAGCATAGATGAACTCGCTGGCCGGGTCGGGCTTCTTCTCGGCGGAAGCCTGCTTCTCGAGGCTCTTGCCCTGCTTCTGGCGGGCAAGGAACTGCTCGTGCATATTCTCGATCTTGAAGTTGGTGAGGTAGCCGTACTTGATGGCCTCGCTCAGGATCTTGCCGGGGTCGGCGGTGTGGACATGGAGGTTGATGACGTCATCGTCCTCGATGCAGACCACGCTGTCGCCGTTGGATTCGGCGAAGGCACGCATCTTTGCAGCGCTTGCGCCCTCGTTCTTGTTGATGAGGAACTGGGTGCAGTAGCCGTTCTTGATGTCCTCGACCTTCATCAGGTCGTCGGTGAAGACGCCCTTGCCGGCGTTTTCGGTGGAGAGCTTGGCCTTGTTGGGGGTGCCCTCGCCGCCGGCCACCATGGGCTCGCCGTGGAACACCTTGCCCATGCCCTCAAAGATGATCATAATGCCCTGGCCGCCTGCGTCCACAACGCCGGCCTTTTTCAGCACGGGCAGCAGGTTGGGGGTATCCTCCAGCGCCTTCTGGCCTGCGGTCATCACCACGTCCCACAGGGCGGGGATCTCCTCGGCACCGCAGGCGGCAGCTTCCTCGCTGGCCACCCGGGCAACGGTCAGGATGGTGCCCTCGGTGGGCTTCATCACGGCCTTGTAGGCACCCTCCACGCCCTTTTTCAGGGCGGCGATGATGTCGGCGGTGTCGGCTTCCTTCTTGCCTTCCAGCGCCTTGGAGAAGCCGCGGAACAGCAGGCTGGTGATGACGCCGGAGTTGCCGCGGGCGCCGCGCAGCATGGCGGAGGCGGCGGTCTTTGCGGCCTCGCCCACGGTGCAGCTGTCGTCCATGGCCTGCAGCTCACGGACGGCTGCGCCGACGGTCATGCCCATGTTGGTGCCGGTGTCGCCATCGGGGACAGGGAAGACATTCAGCTCGTCCACGCGGGACCGCTGGTTGTTGATGTTGTTTGCGCCGGAAATGATGGCGTCGCGCAGGATCTTACCAGAAATCATTGCTTTTTACTCCTTATATCTTCCCGGTATCCCCCGGGCGGGCTTTGTCTCGTCAGGCAACCACGTCATCGACCGATACGACCACGCGGGCGACCTTCAGGCCGGTGGCCTGCTCCACCTCGTCCTTCACGCGGTGCGAGATGGCACGCGCGGCGGTGGAGATGTTCAGCCCGTAGCTGACGGCAATGTGCAGCTCGATCACGAGACGGCCCTCTTCCTGTGTGACACGGACGCCCTTGGCCGAGTCGTCCACGCCGCGCACGGCGCAGCGGACGCGGTCGGTCAGATCACGGGGGGCCATTGCGGCCACGCCGTAGCATTGTTTGGTTGCTTCGCCCACGAGCGTGGAAAAATACTCGGCTGAGAAGCTGACATCTCCCAGCGGAAAACGGGAAGTGATCATAGTCGCTCTGCTCCTTTTATTCATGATTGTACCCCTGTCCGCACGGCGGCGGGGCGGCGCGCAGGCCCAAAGGGCGGCGTACCGCTCTTATTATACAACTTTCTTCGGAAGCTGTACAGCACATAATTGCAGATGCAAAGGGGAAAAGTCTGGCACGGATCGCCGGCTTCGGCCTGTTTCGACACCGCGAGCCGGTATACTGGAAGACAGACGAAGCCGCCAAGGGCCGTATTCCTAGTGTTAGTATAGCACAAAATCCTTCGCTGTGCATCCATTTCGTGAATATTTATCCGACGGAACAAAAAGTGATTGTGAATAAAATATAAAACATGGCGCAGACATCTTTATCTTACTATGAAAAAGTGCTAAAATCTAAAGTGGAAAGAGTAGGACTGCATCCGGCGCAGGATGCAGGAATATTTGATCAAGGTGATGAAGACAGGAATTTGCTGCGGCTGCACAGGAGCTGCGGCCCCGGCGGCGGAAAAAGTTCATAATAGGAGTTGTTTTCATGAATATTCTGTTTTTCCTTTCCCCCAAGCAGGACCTGATGTATGTGTACGATGACTTCACCCTTCGCCAGACGCTGGAAAAATGGGAGAACAACCGCTACGCATCCATCCCGGTGCTCAACCGCAAGGGCGAGTATGTGGGTACCCTGACGGAGGGGGACATCCTGTGGGGGCTGAAGAAGTTCCACGGCCTTGACCTTGAGGCGGCGGAGGATGTGCCCATCCGGGATTTCGCCCATAAGCGGGACTACAAGGCCGTCACCGTCACGACGAGCATGGACCAGCTCATCGAGGCGGCCATGAACCAGAACTTCGTCCCCGTGGTGGACGACCGAGGGATGTTCATCGGCATCGTCCGCCGTCAGGCCATCATCCGCTATTGCTACGACCGCTCCCGCGCTGCCGCCTCAGAGCAGCGCAGAAAGCCCGAAAAGCGTGTCCCGGCTGCGGCTGGGGTGCGGTAAAACAGGAAAAGGCCCCGCCGCTCTGCATGAAATGTGCAGGGCAGCGGGGCCTTTCTATGCCTGTGGGAAGGGGAGAGTGGTGCTTCAGCCCACGGTGAGGCTGGAATCGGTGAACCGGTGGGTCAGGACAGCCTCGGCGTCCTCGCCGCCCATGGCCAGCAGCTCGTCC
>OLGI01002521.1_pt1 | contig 13078 bp, 14 predicted proteins | sample 1605221 | NCBI WGS metagenome assembly OLGI01 (sample SAMEA3888915, study PRJEB22519) | human gut metagenome | biome: human gut; feature: human-associated habitat; material: faeces | place: Denmark | collected 2010 | reverse complement strand
TTACAGGATCCGCAAGCTATTTCTGGATGACGGACTTCCCTGCGCTTGGAGTGGGAATGCGATTGACAATATGTCCGCCGCAAGCCCACTCTGTAAGGGGTGGGTAAGGGGGACTTTAAGATACTGCTTGATTTTGTTTCAGATACGATATAATTGAAACGTCAACAAGTCAGTATAGCGTAAATGAGAGAAACGGTCAACTGGTCTTTGCATTGAACAACGAAATTTTGTTGCCAGAGAACGCACCCGTCCGACTGACAAGCGTCCAGCTTGAGGAACTGGACTACCTTCATACTGGCCGCTCTGCGGAACCGCTGCTCAATTTCGCCGGTCGAGGTAATTTTGCAGAGCGGTGTACGCACACTTAGAATGCCCAAACTGAAAAGTTTTTTGTTTTAGACCTTAAAAACTTATTGAATATACAAACTATTTTGGGTATACTATTAGCTGTAGGGAGGCGATACGATGATCAACAGACCGGACTATATCGCGGCAATCGGGCCGTTTATCGACAAGCCGCTCGTCAAGATACTTGCCGGTATCCGTCGCTGCGGCAAGTCTACGATCTTTGAGATGCTGAGAGAGGAACTGCTGCGGCGCGGTATTGGGGAGGACCAGATCATCTGCAAGCGGTACACGGAGATGGATATTCCTGAGAACATCACCGCCAAGCAGATGTATGACGAGCTGACCGCTGCCATGGCGGGCAAGGGACATTGTTACCTCTTGCTGGACGAGATTCAGGAAATCACCGGCTGGGAGAAGGCGGTCAACAGCCTGTTGGAAAGTGCGGATGCCGACATCTATGTGACCGGCTCCAACTCCAAGCTCATGTCCAGCGAGATCTCCACCTATCTGACGGGCCGCTATGTGTCCATTCCTGTCTATACGCTGTCGTTTAAGGAATATCTGGACTTCAAGGCCGACAGCACTTTATCCCGCAGGGAACTGCTGGAGGAGTATATTCGCTTCGGCGGTTTTCCCATCATTGCACTTAGCGAATATGATGAGCAAAGCTCTTATCAGATCGTCAACGGCATTTACCATACCGTAGTCTCCCGCGATATTGTCAAACGTCACCGCATCAACAAGCAGGATCTTTTTGACCGTGTGGTGAAGTATATCATCGAGAATATGGGCAAGACTTTCTCAGCAAACTCGATCTCCACCTTCCTGAAAAGCGAGCACCGCAAGGTCTCGGTGGAGAGTATCTACAACTACCTGCGCTGGCTGGAGCAGGCGCTTATCATCTACCCCTGCGAACGCTATGACCTGCAAGGCAAGAGTATCCTGAAAACGCAGGAGAAGTATTATCTTGCCGATGTCTCCCTGAAATACGCGCTGCTGGGTTATAACCGCAAAATGCTGGACGGCGCGATGGAGAACATCGTGTACCTCGAATTGAAGCGCCGCGGCTACGATGTTTACATCGGCAAGAACGATACAAAGGAGATCGACTTTGTTGCAACGCGCCGCGACGAGCGCATTTATGTGCAGGTCTGCGTCCGGATCCCAGAAGCATCGGACCGCGAAGTGGGGAACCTGATGGAGATCCGCGATCATTACCCCAAATATGTTGTTACCCTCAACGAGATGGATACCGGCATCGAGGATGGCATCCGGATTGTTCACCTCGCGGATTTTCTGCTTGCCGAACAATGGTGATCATCTTACGGCTCATTCGGTAACCATAGAACCCAGTCATGTTATTTTTGAAAAGCCTACTTGATATCGCTGCTTCGTAGCTTTTTTGTCATTCCATTTACCTGAGTCTCTCAATCTGCTGCCAAAGATACAAAACCCCGGGCGCTGTGCTTGCACAGCGCCCGGGTTCGTCTCTCTTGCCAACGGGGGAAGGGGTCAAATCGGTTTTTCTGCTTTTTTGCCGGGGTCAGCTCGTGGGGCTTATGGGAAGGTTCAATACGCAATCTGGGTGATACTCATTACAGACATAATAAATATTGTATCCAGCGCTGCCATCAGGCTTATATGGCCCTACCCAGATAGAGCTTGCTTTGAGTGTGATTTTCTGTTCGCTTAGTTGGAAGAAAGTGAGACCATTTTCTCCCTTTCCATCCCATTCATTGAGATATGTGTTGTTAATTTTCCCCGTCTCCATAAAATCATATTGGAGCTGGGCGTAATAGCTCCGCACGTTGGCCCAGTCGGTTGCGACGCGCGCCTTGTGAAGCTGTGAACTGAAGGTCGGGATCGCGACGGCCACTAGAACGGCGATGATTGCCACAACGATCAGCATTTCCATCAGTGTAAATCCGTGATTCCGTTTTGCGGTCGGGGTTGTTCTCTGTTTTGCCATTTTGCCACCATTTTTCATACCGTATCGGCGCGGGCCGCCCATAGGGAACAGGGGACCTGCCGTATATGCTCCATTTTGACCGACTCTCGATTCAGGTGTGAGCCGGGTCGGAGTTTTTATTATATGGATAGCACCTGCCGCCGTCAATTATTTACGGCAAAATTTTCAAATTTTGTGCATTTTGGTGAAGAAAGCGGGTGCTTTGCAGGAGTGTCAGACGGAATATGGCGGACATCTATCCGTAAATGAACAACAGCAGCGGCAAATTGCCGCTGCTGCTCTGCGTGTCCGAAAGGGGAGAGTCCGTCACTGGATGGCAAAGATCAGCTCTGCAGTGCAGGCGGTCTCGCCGTTCACCGTGGCGGTGCAGACGCCGATGCCCACCGGACCCCGGCGCTTGGTGAGGGTACATTCTAATTCCAGAACGTCCCCGGGGATGACCTGCCGCTTGAAGCGGGCGTTTTTCACGCCGCCGAACAGGGCGATCTTCCCCCGGTTCTCCGGCAGGGACAAAATCGCCACGGCCCCCACCTGGGCCAGCGCCTCTAAAATCAGCACACCGGGCATGACGTGTTTTTGAGGGAAGTGGCCGCAGAAAAACGGCTCGCCCACGCTGACGCACTTGATGCCCTTGGCCCACACACCGGATTCCCCGTCGGTGATGCGGTCCACCAGGGCGAAGGGGTAGCGGTGGGGCAGGATCTCGGCGATCTCATTGGAATTTAACTGCAAGCCCATGTCAGTCCTCCCATTTTTTCAGCAGCAGGCTGCCGTTGTGGCCCCCGAAGCCCAGGGAATTGCTCATAGCGAAGTGGATCTCCGCCCGGCGGCCCTCGTTGGGCACCACGTCCAGATCACACGCCGGGTCCGGGGTCTGATAGTGGATGGTGGCGGGGAGGAAGCCGTCCCGCAGGCTCAGGGCGGTGAAGATGGCCTCCACGGCGCCGGCGGCCCCCAGCATATGTCCGGTCATGGACTTGGTGGAGCTCATAGCCAGCTGATAGGCGTGAGGGCCGAACACGGTTTTCACCGCGGCGGTCTCCCCGGCATCGTTGAGGTGGGTAGAGGTGCCGTGGGCGTTGATGTAGCCCACCTGCTCCGGAGAAACGCCGCCGTCGGTCAGCGCCATGGACATGGCCTTGGCGCCGCCGCTGCCGTCCGCAAGAGGGGCGGTGATGTGGTGAGCGTCGCAGGTAGCGCCATAGCCCACCACCTCGGCGTAGATCTTGGCCCCACGGGTCTTGGCGTGCTCTAATTCCTCCAGAAGCAGCACGCCCGCCCCCTCGCCCATGACGAAGCCGCTGCGCTCCGCATCAAAGGGGATGGAGGCCCGATTGGGGTCCTCCGTCTGGGTCAGGGCCTTCATGGAGGTGAAGCCGCCGATGGACATGGGCGTGATGGAGGCCTCGGTGCCGCCGCAGAGCATGACCTCGGCGTAGCCGTCCCGAATGTAGTGGAACGCGTCGCCCACGGCGTTGGTGCCTCCGGCGCAGGCGGTGACGGGGCAGGAGCACATGGCCCGGAAGCCCGCGTCGATGGCCACCTGACCCGCCGCCATGTTGCAGATGGCGGTGGGGACATAGAAGGGGGATACCCGGTCAAAGCCCTTTTCCAGACCCCGGCAGTGCTCCGTCTCGGTGATGGCCTGTCCGCCGATGCCGCTGGAGAGGATCACGCCGCAGCGGTCCGGGTCCGCCTGCTCCGCGGAGAACCCGGCGTCGGACAGGGTCTCCCGGGCCGCCGCCACGGCGAACTGGGTGAAACGGCCCATGCGCTTGGATTCCTGACGGCCCAGCAGGGCCTCCGGGTCGAAGCCCTTTACCTCTGCCGCCAGCTTCACCTTCTGGGCGGCGGGATCGTAATGGGTGATGGGGCCGATGCCGCACACGCCGTTTTTCACGGCCTGCCAGCTTTCTCCCACCGTCAGGCCGATGGGGGTCACGGCCCCCAGACCGGTGATAACAACTCTGCGTCGTTCCATGTCGCGTTCCTCCTCACATACTCATGCCGCCGTCAACGGCCAAAACCTGCCCGGTGATGTAGCCCGCGTCCTCACCCGCTAAAAAGGCCACGGCCTTGGCCACATTTTCCGGCGTTCCCATGCGGCCCATGGGAATGGAGCCGAGGGCGGCGTTTTTCGCGGTCTCCGTCAGCGCGGCGGTCATATCCGTGTCGATGAAGCCGGGGGCCACAGCGTTGACGGTGATGTTCCGTCCCGCCAGCTCCTTGGCGAGGGATTTGGTCATACCGATGACGCCGGCTTTGCTGGCGGCGTAGTTCACCTGTCCGGCGTTGCCCCGGAGACCCACCACGCTGGAGAGGTTCACGATGCGGCCATAGCGCTGCTTTACCATCTGCCGGGCCACGGCCTTCATGCAGAGGAAGGTGCCCCGGAGGTTGGCGGCGATCACCGCGTCAAAGTCCTCCGGCTTCATCATCATGAGCAGGCCGTCCTTGGTGATGCCCGCGTTGTTCACCAGAATGTCGATGCGGCCAAAGGTGGTGAGGGCGGTGTCCATCAGGGCCTTCACTTCGTCCTCTTTCGACACGTCGCACCGGACGGCCACGGCCTTGGCTCCAAGGGACTCGCAGGCGGCAACGGTCTCATTGGCCGCCGCTTCGTTGCCCGCGTAGCAGAGCACCACATTGGCTCCGCCCCGGGCCAGCTCCAGACAGATCGCCCGGCCCAGCCCCCGGCTGCCGCCGGTGACGACGGCTGTTTTTTCAGAAAAATTCATAGAGATGCTCCTTTCAGAGTTTCCGTCAGCTGTTTCAGCTCCGCCGCAGTCTCCACAGCGTACACCGGCAGCTCCGGGACGGTTTTCTTCACAAAGCCGCTGAGGGCCTTGCCCGGGCCGATCTCCACCAGCGCGTCCAGCCCCATGGCGGCCATGCGGCGGAGGGAATCCTCCATGTAGACGCTGCTCTGCACCTGCCGCACCAGCAGCTCCGGGATGGCAGCGCCGTCGGGACGCTCCGCGCCCAGACAGTTGAAGATCACGGGAATTTGCGGTTCCCGGAACTCCACGGTGCGGAACCGCTCCGCCAGCGCGTCCCCGGCGGGGGCCATGAGGGGGGTGTGGAAGGGGCCGCTGACCTTCAGCGGCAGACAGCGGCGGGCGCCCTTTTCCTTTGCCAGAGCCGATGCGGCGTCCACGGCGGCCTTCTCGCCGCCGAGGACCAACTGGCCGGGGCAGTTGTAGTTGGCGATGATCACGCAGCCGTGGGCGGAGGCCTCGTCACAGGCCTCCTGCAAGGCCGCCCGGTCCAGCCCCAGCACCGCTACCATGGCAGAGGGCCGTCCGGCTGCGGCTTCCTCCATGGCTTTGCCACGGAAGGCCACCAGCTCCACGGCGGTGTCGGCGTCAAAAACTCCGGCGGCATGGAGGGCGGAATACTCACCCAGAGACAGTCCGGCGGCAGCGGCGGGGACGATGCCCCGCTCCGCCAGCAGCGCGGTCATGCCCGCGGCGAAGGCCACCATGCAGGGCTGGGTGTAGCGAGTCTGATTCAGAACGCCCGCTCGGTCGGTGAAGGAGACCTCCTTCAAATCGAAATCCACCTGCTCCGCAGCGCTGTCCAGCACGGCGCGGAAGGTGGGGAAGCGCTCATACAGGTCAGCGCCCATGCCGGGGTGCTGGCTGCCCTGTCCCGCGTATAAAAATCCTAACTTCATTGTGCAGCTCTCCATTCGTCCATGATCTGGGCCATCTGCTGCTGCACGGTGGAGAGGGTGTTGATCTCCCCGGCGTTGGCCCCGCAGAAAAACAGGCCGTTTTCCCAGTCTCCGTTCCGGGCGGCGATAAGGGCCTTGGAAATGCAGTAGGGGGCGTTTTTGCCATCGCAGGTGACGATGCACTTCACGCACCGCTCCGGAGGCGGCTGGGTGCCGGCCTCCACCCGCTGGATCAGGGGACTGCGCAGCGCCCGGCCCGGCATTCCCACTGGACTTTTCACCAGGGTGATGTCGTCGGCCTTTGCCGCTAAGAGCCGCTGCTTGTAGCCCTCGGAGGCGTCGCACTCCGCCGTGGCGATGAACCGGGTGGCGAACTGCGCCCCGGCAGCGCCCTCCTTCATGTAGCGGGCCATGTCGGCCCCGTTTTTCACGCCGCCGGCCACGAAAACCGGAATGTCCCGGCCCGCCTTGTCCCGGAAGGGGGCGATGGCGGTCAGGACCTCCCGCAAAAGGTCGGAAAGGGAGGGGGGCGCGTCTAAATCCTGCCGGGAGAAGCCCAGATGCCCCCCGGCCTCCGGCCCCTCTAAGATCAAAAAGTCGGGGATGCGGCCATAGTGCCGGTCCCACAGCTTGCACAGCAGCCCCGCCGCCCGGCCGCTGCTGACGATGGGGGCAATGGCGGCGTCACTGTCGGAAACTTCGGAGGCCAGCGCGGGGAGATCCTTGGGCAGTCCCGCACCGCAGACGATGGCGTCAGCCCCCGCCCGGAGAGCGGTGCGGACGCTGTCGGCGTACTGGGTGGTGGCGACCATGGCGTTAACGGCGATGAGCCCCGCGCCGTGGGCCAAGACCTTGGCATGGCGGACCTGCCGGTCCAGCGCCCGGAGGTTGGCCTCAAAGGGACGTTTGGCGAAATCCGGCTCCTGAAAGCCGCAGACGGCGGTGGAGAGGGTCCCCATGCCGCCGCAGGCGGCCACCGCCCCGGCGAGGCCGTCCAGACTGATGCCCACGCCCATGCCCCCCTGCAAGATCGGGAGGGAGAGGGTCTTTCCCCGGATCGTTACCGCCATGCTGCCTCCGTGACCTTCAAAACGGCCTGACTGCCGGTGTACAGCTCCTCGAAGATCTGACGCAGGGGCTTGATCTCATGGAGCATACCGGCCACCTGACCGGCCATGACGCTGCCCCGCTCCATGTCGCCCTCGAACACAGCGCGGCGGAGACCGCCGAGGGTGACGTGTTCCAGCTCATCCAGCGTGGCTCCACGCTTCTCCAGAGCGAGATATTCCCGTGCCATTTTGTTTTTCAGCACCCGCACCGGTCCGCCGATGGAGCGGCCCGTCACGGTGGTGTCGCTGTCCTTGGCCTTCAGAAGGGCCAGCTTGTAGTTTTCGTGGATGGGGCACTCAAGGCTTGTCAGCAGGCAGGTGCCCACCTGAATGCCACAGGCCCCCAGAGCGAAGGCCGCGGCCGTCTGCCGTCCGTCAGCAATGCCGCCAGCGGCGATGACGGGGACGTCCACCGTGTCGACGACCTGCGGCACCAGCGCCATGGTGGTCATTTCCCCCACATGGCCGCCGGACTCCATGCCCTCGGCGATGATGGCGTCGGCTCCCTGATTCACCAGCCGCTTGGCAAGGATGGAGGCCGCCACCACGGGCAGCACCTTGATCCCGGCCTCTTTCCACGCGGGGATGTACTTGCCGGGACTGCCCGCCCCGGTGGTCACCACCTGAACGCCCTCCTCTATGATGATCTGGGCCATTTCGTCGGCGCAGGGGTTCATCAGCATCAGATTGACCCCGAAGGGCTTGTCCGTCAGGCTCTTGCAGGTGCGGATCTGCTTGCGCAGCAGGTCCGCCTCCAGCATCCCGCCGGTGGCGATGACGCCCAAGGCTCCTGCGTTGGAACAGGCGGCGGCAAATTCGCCGGTGGCGATGTTGGCCATGCCGCCCTGAATAATGGGGAACTCCGTCCCCAGCAGCTCGTTGAGTTTTTTCATAGTATGCTCCTTTACAGAAAAGAGGCTCAGGCCATTTCCAGCACCGCGCCGCCCCAGGTCAGGCCGCCGCCGAAGGCGGTCAGCAGCAGGCGGCTGCCGGGACCCACGCGGCCCTGCTCCACCAGCTCGCTGAGGACCAGCGGGATGCTGGCAGCGGCGGTGTTGCCGTAACGGTCGATGTTTTTGTAGTATTTTTCCGGCGGGATGCGGTATTTCCGCACCGCCAGGTCAATGATGCGGGCGTTGGCCTGATGGAACACGAAGAAGTCGATGTCCGCCGGGGTCAGTTCAGCCTTTTTCAGCGTGGCGTCCATGCAGGCGGGAACGGTCTCCACGGCGAATTTGAACACCTGCGTCCCCTCCATGGAGAGGACGTTGGGCTCTCCCCGGCCAAGGCCCGGCAGACGCAGGAGAACGTCGTCCCCCCGGCTGCCCAGAACGGCACCGATGGAGGGCCAGCCCTCCCGGCACTCCACCACGGCGGCGGCCGCGCCGTCCCCAAAGAGGATGCAGGTGCCCCGGTCCGTCCAGTCCACCACTTTACTGAGGGCTTCCGCCCCCACCACCAGACCGAATTTCCGGGGGGAGGCGTTCAGCAGGCACTCCATAGTGTGCAGGGCGTAGACAAAGCCGGTGCAGGCGGCGTTCAGATCGAAACAGGGGGTATCTTCCGGCAGACCCAGCGCCCGCTGCAGCAGACAGGCGGCAGAGGGCACTACGGTGTCCGCCGAGACGGTGGCCACGATGCACACGCCGATGTCCGCCGGGGTGATCCCGGCCATGTTCAACGCGTCCCGCGCGGCGCTGACGCACAGCTCCGTGAGAGTCTCTTTTTCACAGCGGTAGCGGCTGCGGATGCCGGTGCGGGCGGTGATCCACTCGTCATTGGTATCCACCAGCCGGGAAAGATCGTCATTGGTGACGGTATTGGCAGGGACACAGCGGCCTGTGCCCCGGAGCTTGATCCCGTTCATGCATCCTTCTTCCCGCGGCCAAGGGCGCGGAATTTCTGATAGCGCCGTTCCGTCAGGCTGACGGCGCTTTCCTTCAGCAAGGGTTCCAGACAGGCGGTCAGCGCCCGGTCCAGATTCCACAGCGTCCGGCTGGGGTCGGTCTGCGCGCCGCCCTCCGGCTCCCGGACGATGCCGTCGATGACCCCCAGCTTTTTCAGCTCCGGGGCGGTGAGCTTCATCAGCTCCGCCGCCTCGCCGGAGCGCTGGGCGTCCTTCCACAGGATCGAGGCGAAGCCCTCCGGGGACAAAATGGCGTACACGGCGTTTTCCAGCATCAGCACCCGGTCGGCCACAGCCAGGGCCAGAGCGCCGCCGCTGTTGCCCTCTCCGGTGACGACGGCGATGACCGGCACCGTCAGACGGCTCATCTCAAAGAGATTCCGGGCGATGGCCTCGCCCTGACCGTGCTCCTCGGCCTCCAGACCGGGATAGGCACCGGCGGTGTCGATAAAGGTAAATATAGGGCGGCGGAACTTCTCCGCCTGCTTCATGAGCCGCAGCGCCTTGCGGTAGCCCTCCGGCCCCGGCATCCCGAAGTTGCACCGGAGGTTTTCCTCCAGCGTTTTGCCTTTCCGGGTGCCGATAACGGTGACGGGCCGCCCGTGGAACAGGGCAATGCCGCCTAAAATGGCGGGGTCCTCCCGGCAGGCCCGGTCTCCCCGCTGCTCAAAGAAGTCGGTGAACAGTCCGTCGATATAGTCCGTGATATTGGGCCGCTGGGGATGGCGGGCCAGCGCCACCCGCTCCGCGGCGGTTTTCTCAGCCATGGCGTTCTCCTTTCCCGTGGAGCTTCAGCAGACGGATGAGGGTGTCCCGCAGATCCTTCCGGGGGACCACCGCGTCCACAAAGCCGTGCTCCATCTGAAACTCCGCCCGCTGAAAGCCCTCCGGCAGGGTCTCGCCGATGGTCTGCTGAATGACGCGAGGCCCGGCGAAGCCGATAAGCGCACCGGGTTCGGCCAGAATAATGTCTCCTAACGAGGCAAAGCTGGCGGTGACGCCGCCGGTGGTGGGGTCCGTGAGAACGGAGATGTACAGCAGTCCCTTTTCCGCGAACCGGGCCAGCGCCGTGCTGGTTTTCGCCATCTGCATGAGAGACAAAATGCCCTCCTGCATCCGCGCGCCGCCGCTGGCGGCAAAGAGGATCAGGGGCAGCTTGTTCTTTCCGGCGTACTCGATGGCCAGCGTCAGCTTTTCCCCTACGGCGGCGCTCATGCTGCCCATGAGAAAGCGGCTGTCCAGCACGCCCACCACGCAGCGGCTTCCGCCCACGGTGCCGGTGGCGGTGACCACGGCCTCGTTCATGCCGGTCTTGCGGCGGGCGCCGTCCAGCTTGGCCCCGTAGCCGGGGAAGCGGAGGGGATCACTGGCCGTCAGCTTTTCATGCAGCTCCCGGAAGGAGCCGGGGTCCAGCACGCTGCTGAGCCGGTAATAGGCCCCCATGGGGAAGTGGTAGCCGCACAGGGGGCAGACGGACAGCGCCGCCGCCACGTCCTTGCGCTGGCTCTCCCCGCCGCAATGGGGGCAGGTGACTAACTTTTCACCGGGGACGTAATTCTCCCGCATGGCTTTCATGGCCAGCAGCCGCGCCCGGCGTTTCGCAAAAATGTTTTCCATGTATTATCCTTTGTGATCGTCTACCCGGCGGCTGAATTCCAGCAGCTCCGGCAGGCTTCGGTCCAGAAAGGCGGTGGTGCAGCCGCCCCGGACAAAGGTGGGGTGGAACAGCAGCTCATAGGACAGCTCCGCATTGGTGGGGAAGCCCTCTAAGGTAAATTCCTCCAGACAGCGGCGCATCCTGCGGATGGCTTCCAGCCGGGTGGGGGCGTGGACCATCACCTTGGCGGCCAGAGAATCGTAATAGGGGGAGAGGGTGCAGCCGTTATAGAGGGCGGAGTCCACCCGGACGCCGGGGCCGCCGGGGAAGTGGAGAAATTCCACCTTGCCGGGGCAGGGCCGGAAATTGGCCGTGGGGTCCTCGGCGTTGATGCGGCACTCGATGGCGTGGCCGGTGATGGTCACGTCCTCCTGGGTCAGGTCAAGGGGCAGACCGGAGGCGATGCGAAGCTGCTGACGCACCAGATCCACGCCGGTGATCATCTCCGTGATGCCGTGCTCCACCTGGATCCGGGTATTCATCTCCATGAAGTAGAAATGCTGTCCGTCGCTGTCCAGCAGAAATTCCACAGTGCCCGCGCCCTCGTAGTGGACGGCCTGCGCCGCTTTCACGGCGGCCCGGCCCATCTCCTCCCGCAGTTCCGGCGTCAGGCACCGGGCGGGGGCTTCCTCAATGAGCTTCTGGTTCCGGCGCTGGATGGAGCAGTCCCGGTCTCCCAGATGGATGACGTGGCCCTGCCGGTCCGCCAGGATCTGAAACTCGATGTGCCGGGGCTCCAGCACCAGCTTTTCCAGATACATTTCGTCGTTTCCGAAGCAGGCGTTGGCCTCCGCTTTGGCGGCGGCGTAAGCGTCGGGCAAGTCTTTAGAACTGTTGCAGCGGCGGATGCCCCGGCCGCCGCCTCCGGCGCTGGCCTTCAGCAAAACGGGATAGCCCACCGTCTCCGCCACGGCCAGAGCGTCCTCCACGGAGGATACCGGCCCGTCGGAGCCGGGGGTCACGGGGACCCCGGCGGCGCGCATCAGGTCCCGGGCGGCGGATTTGGAGCCGGCCTTCCGGATGGCGTCCCCGGAGGGACCGATGAAGGTGATGCCGTTTTCCGCGCAGGCGTCGGCAAATTCCGGGTTTTCCGACAGGAAGCCGTAGCCGGGGTGCAGACCGTCGCAGCCGGTGGCTATGGCGGCGGAGAGCAGCGCCGTGGGATTTAAGTAGCTGTCAGCGGCCCGTGGGGGGCCGATGCACACGGACCGGGTGGCCAGCTGGACGTGGAGGGCCTCCGCGTCCGCCTGAGAATACACCGAGACCGTCTCGATGCCCGCCTCCCGGCAGGCCCGCCGCACCCGGAGGGCGATCTCCCCCCGGTTGGCGATCAATACCCGCTTCAGCATGGCTGATAGCGGAACAGAGGCTCCCCGAAGGAAACCAGCGCACCGTTTTCCTTCAAAACCGCCGTGATCTCGCAGTCACAGGGGGCGGGGATCTCGCTCATCATCTTCATGGCCTCCAGCAGGCAGACGGGCTGGCCCTTGCGTACCCGGTCGCCCACCTTCACAAAGGGGGGCTGCTCCGGGGCGGAGGCGGCGTAAAAGGTGCCCACCATGGGGGCGGTGATGGCATCGCCCTCCGGCTCAGCGGCCGCGGGTACCGCCGGGGCAGCAGCCGCTGCCGGGATCACCGGCGCGGCGGGAGCGGAGACAGCCCGCTCCATTTCTATGGTAAATTCCTGGGTGGACAGCTTCAGCTTGGACAGGGAACTGCCCTCAAAGCTGGCCAGCAGGTCCTTCAGTTCTTGATTGGTCATGGAATATCCTTTCCTCGCAAAACCGGACCGCCGGAGGGTCTGTACCCTCCGGCGGACGCACGTTAATTCTTGTGAGCGGCCAGATAGGTCATGATGTCGCCCACCGTTTTCAGGTTAGCGGCGTCCTCCTCGGCGATGGAGATGCCGGCGGCCTCTTCCAGGGCCATGACCAGCTCCACGGCGGCCAGAGAATCGGCGCCCAGATCGTCAGCCAGAGAAGCGGTAGGGGTCACGGCTTCGGCGTCGCAGCCCAGAGTCTCGACAATGATGTCACGCACTTTTTCAAATTCCATGATATATCTCCTTGTTTCGGTGAAAGTCGGCTCTTGTTAGTTAAAAACATTTACTTAAAATAATTTAACTAAAAGAATTGAACTATATAATAGCGGACGCCCCTCCCATTGTCAAGACAAAAATTGTGAATAAACGGTTAAAACCGGGGAAAGTGGGGGCGCAGCCTATTTTTTGATTGACAGGGGAAACTGGATGTACTATCATCCAATCAGAAAGATGTATCTGCAACTATCTCTCGACCGGGCACAGGCTCCGGGGAAAGGAACGCTGTCAATAACCCCCACCAAATCTAACGATTTGGAGGGGGCTTGCGAGAAATCGTAAGCCCTGATTGACTACCCTAAGTGTTTCGAGCAC
>OLGI01002517.1_pt1 | contig 13091 bp, 12 predicted proteins | sample 1605221 | NCBI WGS metagenome assembly OLGI01 (sample SAMEA3888915, study PRJEB22519) | human gut metagenome | biome: human gut; feature: human-associated habitat; material: faeces | place: Denmark | collected 2010 | reverse complement strand
TATGAACATCGGCATCCTCGGCACTGGCTCCATCGCCCGCACGATGGCAGCAGAGTTTGCAAAGGTCCCTGCGTTCCGCTGTGAGGCGGTCTGCTCCCGGCAGCAGGCCACCGGCGAGGCGCTGGCACAGCAGTTCGGCATCCCGAAGGTCTACACCGACTATGACGCCATGCTGGCCGACCCGGACATCGACCTCATTTACATCGCCACCCCCAACAGCCTCCATTACAGGCAGGCCAAGGCGGCGCTTCTGGCCGGGAAGAACGTCCTCTGCGAAAAGCCCTTCGTGCCCACTGTGGCCGAGGCCGACGAGCTGATCGGGCTGGCCAAAGAGCGTCATCTGTTCCTCTTCGAGGCCATCACCACGGCCCATCACCCCAACTATGCCCTCGTGAAGGAGCACCTGCCCGACATCGGCCCCCTCCGCATCGTCTCCTGCACCTTCTGCCAGTATTCCAGCCGGTACAATGCCCTGCTCTCCGGGCAGGTGCCGCCGGTGTTCGACCCGGCCTGCTGCGGCGGTGCGCTGATGGACCTGAACCTTTACAACGTCCACTTCGTGGTGGGCCTGTTCGGCGAGCCGATGTCGGTCAGCTACCGCCCCAATCTTTACCGGAACGGCATCGACACCAGCGGCATCCTCCTGCTGGAATACCCGGACTTCCTCTGCCAGTGCACCGGCGCGAAGGACTGCGCCGCGCCGGGCAGCGTCCAGCTGGTGGGCGAAAAGGGCCGCATCCTCATCGAGCCGGGCAGCAGCAACTGCAAGAAGCTTCTCCTCGACCGCCCCGGACAGGAGACGTTCTCCCGCGAATGCGACGAGTCGCCGTGGTATTATGAAGTATCGGACATCGCCGCCCTCCTCGCCGCCAAGGACTATGACGCCTGCTATCAGGCGCTGGAAAAGACCCGTCAGGTGGTGTCGGTCCTCGAGGCCGCCCGGCAGGACGCACAGCTGGACTTTTGAAAAATCAACCGCAAATGACAAACTCTTTAGCGTTTTTGCTCTTGCCAAATTAGCCGAGACTATCTATAATAAGGATGAATCGTTAAACTCTTAACGCTTTTGAAGAAGGTAAGCTATCAGGAGGTTTTACTATGTCTTTAGTTACGACCAAAGAGCTGATGCTCGACGCACAGAAGAACCATTACGCCATCGGCGCGTTCAATGCCGAGAACATGGAGATGGTGCAGGCCATCATCGCCGCTGCCGAGGAGCTGCGCGCTCCCGTCATCGTCCAGACCACTCCCGGCACCCTGAAGTATGCTTCTCCGGCCATGTTCCACGCCATGGTGGCCGCCGCTGCTTCTGAGGCCAGCGTCCCCGTCGTGATGCACCTCGACCACGGCAGCAGCTACGAGCTGGCCATGCAGGCCTTCCGCGCCGGTTACACCTCCGTCATGATCGACGGCTCGCACCATGTGTTTGAGGAGAACATCGAGATCACCAAGTCCGTGGTCCGCGCCTGCCACGCCGCCGGTATCCCGGTGGAGGCTGAGCTGGGCAAGGTCGGCGGCAAGGAAGACGACCTTGACGGTGGCAATGGCAACGGCTACACCGTCCCCTCCGAGGCTGCTGAGTTTGCAGAGCGCACCGGCGTGGACTCTCTGGCTGTCGCCATCGGCACCGCACACGGCGTCTACAAGGGAACGCCCAAGCTGGACATCGAGCGCCTGAGCGAGATCCGCAAGGTCGTGTCTGTGCCTCTGGTGCTCCACGGCACCTCCGGCGTGCCCGACGATGCCGTCCGTGAGTGCGTTGCACGCGGTATGTGCAAGGTCAACTACGCCACCGACCTGCGCATCGCCTTCAGCAAGGGCCTGAAGGAATACCTCGCCAAGGACCCTGAGGTCTTCGACCCGAAGAAGTACAGCGCCGTCGGCCGCGAGTACGTCAAGGAATACGTCAAGAGCAAGATCCTTGTCTGCGGCAGCAACGGCAAGGCTTAATCACATAAAATCGCAGCGGGAGCGGATGTCCTTCGGGATGTCCGCTCCCGCTTTTTGCTGCACAAATGACAAGACCCCCGCAGAATGCTGTGATGCTTCTGCGGGGGTCTTGTCGTTATGAAAGAAAGGTAAAGTATATAGCAGAATACAGGGGGACGCTGCTGCTTACTTCAGCAGGCTCTGGACTGCATAGCGGGAGATGGTGATGATGACCTTGGGGGCCACCTCCACCCGGAGGGTATCTTCGTTGTCGATGCTGACTACCTTGCCGTAGACGCCGCCTGCGAACATGATGCGGGAGCCGACCTTCAGCCCCGTGTGCACCTCGCCCAGCTCCTTGCGCTTACTGCGCACGTTCTTGGCCGAGATGGCGTAGAGAATGAGGCCGATGACTCCCATGAGCACAGCCAGCGTGATGCAGGTCCAGAGGATCACTTCCCAGTTGATGGCCATAGATCAGATCCCGTCACTTTCTTCAGATTCAGTCTCAGCAGTGGCAGCCTCCAGCTCAAACAGAGCGATGCAGTCCCTGCCGGTCTCGATCAGTTCATCGGCCAGCGAGCGGGGGTCATCCTCCATATCCAGCATGGTCACGGCGGTAACGATCATGGGCAGGTTGGTGCCTGCGACGACCTCGATCTTCTGCTCGGGGCGCGCATACTTGCACTCCACAGCAGTCTTGAAGGGAGAGCCGCCGGGCAGGTCGGACAGCACCACGACGCCGTCGCAGCTCTTGAACTCGTCAAACGCCGCGTTGAACTTCTCGGCCAGCTGCTCGGGAGTCATCCCCTCTTCAAAGTTGATGTAGCGGACATAATCATTTTCGCCCGCGATCATCTGCGCAGAGGTGTGGATGCCGTCTGCAAAATGGCCGTGGCCGGTAACTACCAAACCGATCATACTCGTTGCCCTCCTGAATTTATGACGTTTTTTCGGATTATTTCAGCGTGTAGGGGTACAGGGTGACGCCCTTGACGACGCGGTTCACCTCGCCGGTGGGGCAGGGGTTGTCCGGGGTGATGCCCAGAGACAGGGACTTCATCAGAGCGATGGTCTGTGCGAAGAGGATGAAGTCCAGACCCAGCAGGACGTTCTCCATGTCAGCGCCGACTTTGATCTGGATGGGATAATCGGCCAGCTCTTCGATGCCCTCGCAGTCGTGGTTGTAGACGACGGCGATTTTGTTGCCCTTGCGCTGATGGGCCATCTCCTTGACCAGATCCAGCTCGTAGCGGCGGCGGTACTCGTCATCGCTCAGGTAAGCGACGGTCAGGGTGTTGTCGTCGATGATGGACTTGGGGCCGTGGCGGAAGCCCAGCTCGGAGTCGTACATGGTGGCCACCTTGCCGGCGGTCAGCTCGAGGGTCTTCAGAGCGGACTCCTGCGCGACGCCCTTCAGGCCGATGTTGCCCAGATAGACGATGCGGTTGTAATCGAACTCGTCCACGATCTTCTGTGCCAGACCGAACTGGTCGTCGAGGAAGTGCTGGCCGGCGACGGCCAGCTTCTCCACCTCTGCGGTGATCTCGTCCAGCTTGTCGAGGTTGAAGGCCAGATAGGTAGCCAGATACATATTGCTGTAGCTGGAAGTCATGGCGAAGGACTGGTCGTGGGTCTCGGGGGTCAGGTTGATGGCGAAGCAGTTGTGACGGGTGTTTGCCAGCTTGGACAGGGTACCCTCGTGGTTGCAGGTCACGAACAGGTGATACAGGTTCTGGCAGACGACCTCAGCGGCCTCCACATTGCCCAGAGACTCGGGGGAGTTGCCCGAGCGGCCAAAGTTCACCAGCAGGGTGGGCTTGGTGCGGGAGAGGAAATTCTCGGGAGAGGGCACAAGGTCGGTAGAAGCGTAGGACTTGACCTTATAGTTATACTTGGGGTTCAGGGCCTGAAAGAGGGAGTTGCCGACGAACTCGCTGGTGCCGGCACCGGTGAGGACGATGTCGAAATCATCCTGCTTGACGACCTGATCGATAAAAGCCTGAAGCTCATCCTTGCAGGCGGCCAGCTGGGCGCAGGTCTTGCGCCATGTTGCAGGCTGCTGATAGATCTCGTGGGCCGTAAAGGTGGAAGACGTCTCCTTCATCTTCTCATCGGTCAGATTAAAAATGCTCATCCTAAATCTACCTCCTAATGGACACGGTAAAACTTTTTTCTGATAATTCCATAGCAGAGCTGTTCCGCTCTCTTTTGTTTGTTATATCACATTCAAACCGCAGAAAACAAGGGGGTAACTGAAAGCCATAACTTTTTGATTGAAAAAGACAAACTGCCGCCCCGGCATCGGCCTCCCAAGCCGTTTTTTCGCTCATTTTTATAGCTTTTTGCCGAAAGGAATAACAACTCGATTGAAAATTATAAATATTTTTCCAAAGCCTTGCGGTATAATGAAATCAAGCAATCTACCCCAGAAGGAGGGCATTCAAAATGGTAATACAAAGCAAAAAGGTCTGGCTGGCAGACCAGTTCGTCCCTGCTGCCATTGAGGTGAATGACGGCAGGATCACCGCCATCCTGCCCTACGGCACCAAGGATGTGGACGACGATTACGGCGACAAGCGCATCGTCCCCGGCTTCATGGACATCCACTGCCATGGTGCCTACGAGTTCGACACCAACGATGCAAACGAGGACGGCCTGCGCTACTGGGCCGAGCACATCGTCTCGGAGGGCGTCACCAGCTTCCTCGCCACCACCATCACCCAGAGCGTCGAGGTGCTGACCAACGCCGTCACCAATGTGGCGAACGTCATGGAGAACGGCTACGACGGCGCAGAGATTTTGGGCATCCACTTCGAGGGTCCCTACCTCGACATGAAGTACAAGGGCGCACAGCCCGACCAGTACATCGTGAAACCCACCATCGAGCAGTTCGAGCACTACCAGAAGGCGGCCCGGGGCCACATCCGCTATGTCACGCTGGCCACCGAGCACGATGAGGACTTTGCCCTCACCCGCTATCTGACCGCCCACGGCGTGGTGGTCAGCATCGGCCACAGCGGCGCGACCTACGAGCAGGCTGTCATGGCCTACGCCAACGGCGCACGCTCCATGACCCACGTCTATAACGGTATGTCGCCCTTCAACCACCGTGCAAACGGTCTGGTGGGCGCAGCTTACCGCATCCGCACCATGTACGGCGAGATCATCTGCGACGGCTGCCACTCCACCCCCGCTGCCCTGAACAACTACTTCATGAGCAAGGGTCCCGACTACGCCATCATGATCTCCGACGCCCTGATGGCCAAGGGCACCCCCGTGGGCAGCAAGTACCTCTTCGGCGGCAATGAGATCATCATCTACCCCGACGGCAGCGCCCATCTGACGGCCACCGGCGGTCTGGCAGGCTCTACCCTGAACATCAACAAGGGCCTGCGCATCCTTGTGGAGGAGGCTCTCGTCCCCTTCAACTACGCGCTGAACTCCTGCACCATCAACCCGGCCAAGTGCCTGCATCTGGACGACCGCAAGGGCTCCATTCAGGTGGGCAAGGACGCCGACCTTGTGGTGCTGGAAGACAACTACGACGTCCTGCAGACCTACTGCATGGGTCAGCCCAAGCTCTGAGAAGGAAACACGAAGGAGAAGATCGATCATGAAACATCCGCTTCAGGAAATGATGGACAAGCGCCGTCAGGGCATTCGCTGCGGCATCCCCTCTTATTGCAGTGCCAACGAACTGGTAATCGAGATCGCCCTGCGCCGTGCAAAGGAGCGCAACATCCCTGTTCTGATCGAGGCAACCGCCAATCAGGTCAACCAGTTCGGCGGCTACACCGGCATGAAGCCCGCAGACTTCTATCAGATGGTCCTGAAAATGGCCAAAGACATCGACCTGCCCGAGAACATGATGATCCTCGCAGGCGACCACCTCGGCCCCCTGACGTGGCAGAAGCTGCCCGAGGCTGAGGCCATGAAGAACTCGGTGGAGCTGGTCTACCAGTATGCCCGCGCCGGCTTTACCAAGATCCACCTCGACACCAGCATGAAGGTGGCCGACGACCCCGCCGGCCTGCTGAAAACGGAGGTCATCGCACGCCGCGGCGCAGCCCTCTACAAAGCCGCCATGAAGGGCTACGAGGAGCTGAAGGCCGAGAAACCCGACGCCATGCGTCCCGTCTTCGTCATCGGCAGCGAGGTGCCCATCCCGGGCGGTGCTACCGAGGCTGAGGACACGCTGGCTGTCACCAGCCCCGATGCCTTCCGCGACACGGTCTCTACCTACCAGCGCGTCTGGACCGAAGAGGGCGTGGGCGACGGCATGAAGGACGTCATCGCCGTGGTCGTCCAGCCCGGCGTCGAGTTCGGCGACGAGCAGGTGTTCGACTATGACCCCGCTGCTGCTGTAGACCTGTGCGCCGCGCTGAAGGAGTTCCCCGACATCTGCTTCGAGGGCCACTCTACCGACTACCAGACCGCCGCCGACCTGTACAACATGGTCACGGACGGCATCGCCATCCTGAAGGTCGGCCCGGCCCTGACCTACGGTCTCCGCGAGGCCCTGTTCTCCCTCAGCATGATGGAGAAAGAGCTTGTCCCCGAGGATCAGCGCGCCAACTTCATCGAGACGCTGGACGCCGTCATGCTGGCCTCCCCCGCCAACTGGGAGAAGCACTACCACGGCGACGAGAAGCATCTGGCACAGTGCCGCAAGTACAGCTACTCCGACCGCGCCCGCTACTACATCGGCCAGCCCGAGGTGGTGGCCGCCATGAACAAGCTGTTCGACAATCTCCGCGAGTACCCCATCCCGATGAATATGCTCCACCAGTATATGCCCATCAGCTACGCCAAGATCCGCGAGGGCAAGCTGAAGCTCGACCCCCGTGAGCTGGCAATGGACGGCATCGTGCAGTTCATGCTGGACTACGAGAGCGCAGTCTGAGCCTTGATCGCCCCATCCCTCTTTCATTGATAAGGAGACTACGACCCATGAAACAGTTCCAGTATACCATCAAAGATGAACTTGGCGTCCACGCACGCCCTGCCGGCCTGCTGGTCAAGCTGGCCAAGCAGTATACCAGCACCATCACCATCGAGAAGAACGGCAAGACCTGCGATATGCGCAAGCTGATGGCCGTGATGGGCATGGGCATCCGTCAGGGCGAGACCATCACCGTCACCGCCGAGGGCGAGGATGAGGCCGCTGCCATCGAGGCTGTGGAGAAGTTCCTGACCGAGAACGTCTGAGCATCGTATTATAAAAAATGCCGCCGTGCAGTTCAACGCTGCACAGCGGCATTTTTCATGTTCTCAGAGAAGCTTGATAAAGTACAGGATGGCCAGAAGCAGGATGGCACCGCCCGCCACGACGAGGAAGCTGCGGTCTTTTTTGCCCGGCTCCGGCACAGGGGCGGCAGGCTGCTGACCCTTTTTCAGCGAGCCGATGCCGTCGCCCAGCTTTTTGCGCTGCGGGTTATTGTTCCGGCGGTAGATGCGGTTCAACGTGCCCATGTAGCGGCTGTAGTCCTCCGGCTTGGACTGTTCCTGCAGGGCTTCTGCCGTTTTCTTTTCGTTTTCGTCCATACGCTCCTCCGGGGCTTACAGCAGGCTCAGAGCCTCTTCGTCCGCCACGAGGGTGCAGTCGGGGTGCAGCTGCAAAATCGAACCCGGGCACTCGGGGGTGACAGGGCCGGAGACGACCGCCTTGACCGCCTTGGCCTTGGCCAGACCGTTGGCCACCACCAGCACCTTGCGGGCCTGCATGATGGTCTTGATGCCCATGGTGTAGGCCTGCTTGGGCACCAGATCCTCGTTGCCGTCAAAGAAGCGCTTGTTGGCCTCGATGGTGGCCTCGGTCAGGTCAACACAGTGGGTCTCCAGCTCGAAGGCCTCGCCCGGCTCGTTGAAGCCGATGTGGCCGTTGGGGCCGAGGCCCAGCAGCTGCAGGTCGATGCCGCCCACGCTGTGGATGATGTCGTTGTACTTGGCGCAGGCATCAGCCGCGTCGGGGTTGGTGCCGTCGGGCAGATGGACGGCCTCGGGGCGGATGTTCACATGGTCGAACAGGTTCTTGTGCATGAAGCTCCAGTAGCTCTCGGGGTGCTCTTTGGGCAGGCCGCGGTACTCGTCGAGGTTGACGGTGGTGACTTCGGAGAAGTCGAGGTCGCCCTTGTTGTACCACTCCACCAGCTGTGCGTATGCGCCCACAGGGGTGCCGCCGGTCGCCAGACCCAGCACACAGTTCGGCTTCATGATGACCTGCGCGGAGATGATATTGGCTGCCTTGCGGGACATATCCTTGTAATCTTTTGCACGAATGATCTTCATTGGTAGAACCTCCTGATGCATTTTTGCTATCCTACCGCCTATTATACCATATTTTTCAGAAAGGAGTGCCAGTTTTTCGCATTTTCTGTTGTAATTTTGTGTCAACTTTTTATAATTTTCGGTCAAAAACCGCTTCCGTGAGCGGAGTGCAATGCCTGTGAAAACAGCTCCTTACTTTTGGAAAAGCAGGAGGTTCGTGAGGACAGCGAGAAGGAAAAGATGGACGGGGTAGAACCAGTAGAACGCCCACTGTTCGGCCCTTGAGCAGCTGCCCCGCTCGCCGCTATAAAACCACACCAGCCCGAAGGCCAGTGGGGCCACCGGCTCGAAGAGGGTGAAGACTGCGCCCGCGATGCACTGGGCCGCCCGGTCTTTCCGCGTCAGATAGAGGGCGAGGATGAGGGCCATCCCCATCACGTCGTAGTCGCAGCGGAGCAGCGCCGCCGCCCCGGTGCAGGCTGCCGCGCAGAGGATGCCCCGGGCGTCCGGCGTCCCCTCCCCGGTCCGGAAGGTGTCCAGCGCCTTCATGGCCAGCAGGCCCAGCAGCAGGGTGAAATAGACGTTCTGATGCCCCCACCAGACCCCGGAGAAGAAGGCCCAGTCGAAGGGGAACTCACTGAGGAGGGCAAAGCCCAGCATCCGCAGGGCGTATTTCCGGAAATCGTGGGTGTGCACGAACCCCTCCACCAGCAGGAAGCAGTAGATGGGAAAGGCCAGCCGCCCCGCCAGCCGCATCACAAAATCCAGCCGGACGCCGCCCTGCCAGACGGCATTCTGCCGGAACAGCCCGTTTTCCAGCAGGGCCGCGCCGATGTGGTCGATGAGCATGGACAGGCAGGCGATGCGCTTCAGCGCCGTGCCGCTGAGGGAAGGCCCCGGGCAGGCGAGTGTGTTGTGCTCCATTGGATGACCTCATTTCAAAAAAGGCTGCCGCACACATGGTGCAGCAGCCTTTCTGCTCTGTTGATTTACCACAGGCGGATGACCTTGATGACGCCCTCGGCCTTGTCGCGGGCGATCTCCAGATGCTTCTGGAGGGCGTCGGCGGCGGTGTTCCATTCGCCCTTCAGGGCAGGCTCGAGGATCTCCAGATGCTCCTCGCAGGTCTGCTCCCGGTTGATCATGCTCACCTTGCCGGTCATGATGCGGAACCGGGTGTTCAGGCCGGTGATGCGGTCATAGGCCGAGCGCATATACTTGTTGGGCAGGGTGCTCATGAGCAGCTCGTGGAAGTCATCGTCCGCCTTGCAGAAGTCGTCGATGGTATCCGGGTCGTGCATCATCTGGACAAAGTGCTCCAGCTCCCCGTGGGGGATGTCTGCGCCATAGGTGCGCAGGGCATAAGGCTCCACCAGCAGACGCATCTCGAACATACTGTGCACATCGTCCTCGGTGATGCCGGAGACCATCAGCCCCTTCTTGGGCAGGATGGTGATCAGGCCCTCCTGTTCCAGACGCCCCAGCGCGTCCCGCATGGGGGTGCGGCTGATGTTGCCCATCTCGGCGCAGAGCTTCTGCTCGTTCAGGAACTCGTTCGGGCGGTACTCACAGTTGAGGATCTTGGTCTTCAGGTACTGATACGCCTGCAGCTTCAGGCTCAGCTTTGCCTGTGTTTCCGTCTCTTTCATCTTCCTCTTCTCCAATCATTTCCTGCTGGACGTTCCACACGCGGTCTTCCGGTGCTGCTTGTATCCCTGAAACAATCCAACTATTCTCTCGATTTTATTATCACACAATAGGACATTTTTTACAAGAGTTTCCGCCTAAGTTTGGCTTGATTTCTGTTTTGCCCAAATATCATTCCTCATTTTTGCACATATTTCACAACCGTTTTTGTGCTTATTGTCCGAATCTCCCTGTTGTTTTGCATCGAAGAATAAAATGTGATACACTACAAAGAGAAAGAAGGGATCTGCATCATGGCACGAAGCGACGGCTACAACACCAAGACCCGCCAGCTCATCTTAGATTATCTCATCCGCAACCGCCAGCACGCGGTCAGCGCCTCCAACATCCTCGAGCATCTGGAGGCCGAAGGGGCCAGCCCCAACCCCACCACCGTCTACCGCTATCTGGACAAGCTGGCCGGAGAGCAGCGGGTGATGAAATATGTGGCCGACAAGGGCGAAAAGGCCGTGTTCCAGTATGTGGACGAAGGCCGTCACTGCCGGGAGCACCTGCACCTCAAATGCGTGCGGTGCGGGCGCATCTATCATCTGGACTGCCACTTCATGGACGAGGTGCGCGCCCACCTGATGGCCGAGCACGGCTTCACCCTGCAATGCGAGGGCAGCGTTTTGTATGGTATGTGCCGCAGCTGCGCCGCAAACGAGGCTCAGGACGGGCAGGCTGCACAAACCTGTAAAAATTGCTGCACAGAGGTTGACACGGAGAAAAAGCAGTGATACAATTCTCGCAAGAAAAGCGTTGAACGGGAAAAGTAAGGCCCTGAGCGCCCTCTTCCAGAGAGTGCGGGCAGGTGTGAGCCGCGCAGATGGCCGGGCCTGAACGAACCCCCGTGAGCTTCCCCCTGAACCCCCGGGTGCTGTGGCGCTGCGGGCAGTAGGGGCAGACGTGCGCCGCTCGTTATCGCGGCAGTGCTTTCAACGGGGAGAGCGCACAAAGTGACTGGCAGGCTCTGCCGGTAATTTAGGTGGCACCACGGATACGGCAGCATTCGTCCTAGCAACAGGACGTTTGCTGCCGTATTTTTTATTTTATCCGCCTCCCTGCCGGGACGAAGAAGGGAAAGCTTCGCAGGCGTGACGGAGAAGTCAAAAACCAACATAAGAGGGGTAAGAAATATGTGCTGTGTGATCGGCTATACCGGGCACGATATCAGTGCCGACAAATTCAAAGAATACCTGATGCGCACCGTCTCCCGCGGGCCGGACGACCAGCGGGTCGTGGAGGGGCCTTTCGGCCTGATGGGCTTTGGCCGTCTGGCCATCATGGGCCTGACCCCGGAGGGGATGCAGCCCTTCTACCGCGGGGCCGACTGCATGGTCTGCAACGGCGAGCTGTACGGCTTCCGCTTTGAAAAGGAGATCCTGAAGCGCCGGGGCTATAAGTTCCACTCCGACTGCGACTGCGAGATCCTGCTGCCGCTCTACTATGAGTACGGTCTGGATATGTTCCGCCACATGGACTCTGAGTTTGCCCTTATCATGTACGACTCCCGCAAGGACCGCCTCATCGCGGCCCGCGACCCCATCGGCATCCGCCCGCTGTTCTACGGCTACTCCAAGTCCAGCCACAAGATCGCCTTTGCCTCCGAGATGCAGAACCTCATCGGCTGGTGCGACGACATCCGCCCCTTCCCCATCGGCAGCTACTACTGCGACGGCCGCTTCGTCCGCTACGAGGACATCGCCGACGTGCCCGCCCCCATGCAGGACGACATGGACACCATCCTGACCAACATCCGCGAAAAGCTCATCGCCGGTGTGGAAAAGCGTCTGGACGCCGACGCCCCCGTCGGCTTCCTGCTTTCGGGCGGCCTCGACTCCTCGCTGGTCTGCTCCATCGCCGCCAAAAAGCTGGGCAAGCCCATCCGCACCTTCGCCATCGGCATGGACACCGACGCCATCGACCTGAAATATGCCCGCCAGACCGCCGAGTATCTGGGCAGCGAGCACCACGAGATCATCATCAACCGGGACATCGTCATCCAGAACCTTGAGGAGGTCATCCGGCTGCTGGGCACATGGGACATCACCACCATCCGCGCCAGCATGGGAATGTATCTGCTCTGCAAGGCCATCCACGAGCAGACCGACGTCCGGGTGCTGCTGACCGGCGAGATCTCCGACGAGCTGTTCGGCTACAAGTACACCGACTACGCCCCCACCGCCGATGCCTTCCAGCAGGAGAGCCAGAAGCGCATCCGCGAGCTGTATATGTACGACGTCCTCCGCGCCGACCGCTGCATCTCCGCCAACAGCATCGAGGCCCGCGTGCCCTTCGGCGACCTCGACTTCGTCCGGTACGTCATGGCCATCGACCCCGAAAAGAAGCTGAACAGCTACGGCAAGGGCAAGTACCTGCTGCGCAAGGCGTTCGAGGGCGACTGGCTGCCGCCGGAGATCCTCTGGCGCGAGAAGGCCGCCTTCTCCGACGCCGTGGGCCACAGCATGGTGGACGACATCAAGGAGTACGCCGAGAGCCTCTATACCGACGAGGAGTTCCAGCTCCGCCGGGCAAACTACTCCGCCCACTGTATGCCCTTTACCAAGGAGAGCCTGTTCTACCGCGAGATCTTCGAGAAATACTACCACGACCAGAGCCGCACCATCGTGGGCTTCTGGATGCCGAACAAGGCATGGCCCGGCTGCAACGTCAACGATCCTTCTGCCCGTGTGCTGGCAAACTACGGCGCTTCCGGCGTGTAATCCTTTTTCCAGACAGCAAAAGACGGTGTGTCCGCTCCGGGCACACCGCCTTTTTGTTTACTCCAGATTCAGTTTATTTTTCATCAGCCACCGGGTCAGGAAGAAGTATGCCGCCGCAATGGCTGCAGTCACGGCAAAGCAGAACAGATAGCCAACGTCTGTTCCAAGTGCCGCCGTCAGCCAGCGCATCGGGGTCACTCCATAGCTCACACCGGTCACGTTCACATCCACGACCCGGTACGTGACATCCACGATCATACTCACATCATTCGTGCCCAGCAGCTTATCGAGCTGGGTCTCCACGATGTTCAGGCCGATAAACGCGAGGATCCCGGCCACCATCACATGCTTGGGGAATTGATGGGCGATCATACAGGCAGCGTAAACGCAGAGGATGAGGCTTGCCAGCCGGGCCAGATTGATGAGGATGGTCCAGAACGTCACCAGCCAGAACTTCGCGCCCAGTTCTCCATACAGCAT
>OLGI01002515.1_pt1 | contig 13098 bp, 6 predicted proteins | sample 1605221 | NCBI WGS metagenome assembly OLGI01 (sample SAMEA3888915, study PRJEB22519) | human gut metagenome | biome: human gut; feature: human-associated habitat; material: faeces | place: Denmark | collected 2010 | reverse complement strand
GCAGGTCTTGCAGTGCTTCCGCGTGACAGGCAGCTACAACTTTATAATTAAGGTAAGCTGCACCGACATTGACGCGCTGGAGCACCTGCTGACCAAGATGCAGAAGATGGGCTCCACCAACACCCAGATCATCCTGAACACCCAGCTGGACCGCGGTCTGGAATTCGACGAATAAGCGAGGTTTTTATGGCACATTTTTGCAAAAACTGCGGTCTGCTGACTGCCCCGTACGACGAGCGGTGTCCCAAGTGCGGCGCACCGCTGCCGCATATCCCGATGGGCGAGGCTCTGTTGGAGTCCATGCGTCAGTCCCCGGAGGGCACCGTTGAGACCGGCGAGCCGCTGTACGAGCAGGACCTGGAGGAGGACCGCATCGACGCCATGAGCCAGGGCGCGACGACGGCGGCCATGCTGCTGTTCGGCAAAAATCCGAAGCACTTCTTTCCCCGCGCCCGTATCCGCTTCGTGCGTTACGAAGGAACGGAGGCAAGGGTCGGCGCAAGGATGAACGTCATCAAGGACGTGATGTTTGAGGGGCGCATCCTTCAGGTGACAGAGAAAGCGCTGGAGTTTGTGGGAAGCCAGATCAAGGAGCGCACCTACCTCGGCGCGGATACGCGCTTTGTCACGGAGCCGGAATACCCGGAGTTCGCGTGGAAGGAGCTTATCATCAATGCCGTTGCGCACCGCGATTACAGCATCAAAGGGACCGACATCCAAATCAAGATGTTCGACGACCGGATCACTGTGGAAAGCCCCGGCACTCTGCCGGGAATCGTGCGGCTGAACAATATGCGTCACGTTCACTTTTCCCGCAACCCGAAAATCGCGCAGTTTTTGCATGAGTACGAATATGTGCAGGAGTTCGGCGAGGGTGTAGACCGGCTCTATGAGGTCATGGAGGCCGCCGGTCTGCCGCAGCCGGAATACAAAGTAGAGGCGTTCATGCTCTATGCCACGATTCGGAATACGAAGTTAGGCGGCAACTGTGGTGGAACCACACCAGTCACCACCACAGTTATCGCCACAGACACCAGCACAGTCGCAACGATTTTGGCTTTCTGTGCGCAGCCTAAAAGCCGTGAAGAAATCATGACCATGTGTGGACTGAAAAACAAGAACCATTTTATTAAAGCACACCTCAAGCCCCTGCTGGAAAGCGGACAGCTTCGCATGACCATTCCCGACAAGCCCAACAGCCGCAATCAGAAATATGTTGCGGTTAAATCGGAGGACTGATATGTTCACCTATATTTCCATTGAAGAATTTGCGGACGGCGTAGTAAAAAACAACAAGGATACCAACCGCAGGGAGCTGATCGCCTCGCTGCGGGAGGCCCTTGCCGCCAAAAGGAGCGGCGCAAGGTGCATGATCTGCGGCGCGCCCATCTGGGCGGCAGGCAGCGGCGTCACGGGGACGTACCTGTGCTTCACCTGCACCACCGGCGAGGCCGACGACAGCGAGGACTACGAGATCGAATAAACAATACAAGCGCGGAGCATATCGCTCCGCGCTTGCTGTGTAATATGGCGTTTCTGAAATTGCACAAAAATATAGCTTTTCAAAATGTTTTGCGCGTTTCTAAAAATGTATCACCCGTAAATCCTGTCCTGAATCGCGTAGCGCAGGACGTGGAGCTTTGCCAGTAGCCATGTCGCCAGCATGGGCAGTCCGTAGGGGCTTATGAGGAACGCGATCACCAGCAGCCCCACGCCGTAGCTGACGGAATCCACAAAGAGTATGAACAGACCGAAAAAGCCGAGAATGGCGGCGGGGATGCAGAGGATGCCGCTGGAGAGGCCGACAACGAACACAAGAAACCATGACACGATGGCAAGCACAGCCATGACCGGCGCAAACAGAAGTTTCAAAAGAAAGCGCATCTCTTTTTCCTCCATTCGTTTTGTATTGTGAGAACAGGATACAGGAATATGCTCCAGATTGCAAGGATGACGGGGAACAAAAAAGCAGGGCGGCCTGCGCGCAGCAAGCCGCCCCCACATGGGATAAATACCCCATTATCGGATGGCTGCAAGGCGGGACAGGATACCGCTTGCCGCCTGCCAGATCCGCTCCTGATTTTGGAGTATATCATCCATGTCTGCGACGTAAACGCGCCCCGTTTCATGCACCCGCCGCGTGAGCTGATTGAGGTTGTTGGAGGAATACCGCAGCAGCGAAACCAGCTCCCGCAGCTCCGGCAGATCGAGCTTCACCACATAGCCGTCAATGGCCATTTTCCGAAGATATGCGCCCATGTTCGTCGTGCCGAGCTGCGCCATCTTCGCCTCGATCATCGCCCGTTCCTCCGGCGTCACACGGACTTTAAGCTGGATGTCCCGTTTCCGCTTCGCCATGTCACAGCTCCAAATCCTTCTTCTTTGCGCTGGTCGGCTTCTGCTCCGCCGTCTGTTGCAGCTTGGAACGGACGGAGGGACGCCGGAGGCTCTGGCTGCGATCCTCGTCCTTGCCGATCATGGCAAACACGCCCCTGCGGTCTTTGAGGGTCGTGAGGGCAAGGGTGGAAAAGGGCAGCAGCTTTTGCAGCGCCGCCGTGTCCTTTGTTCCGGCGCGTTCCATGAAGTCACGGGAAACCTCTGCCATGAAATGCGTTCCGCCGGGGCTGTTGGGCTGCACAGGCTCTTGCAGCTTGCGCAGCAGCCGCGCCGCCTCCGCTTTGATCTCGTCGGCTGTGAGGGGCTGGCGCAGCCGCTGCTCATGCCGCGCCTGCGTGAGAAACAGGTCCGTCAGACCGGGGTGGGAGCAGACCACAAACTGCACCGAGCGGTCACTATCCATACCGTCTTTGTTTTCGTAGACGGGGATGGCATTCGCCCAGCGCTTGTTGTCCCGCGAGATGCGCCCGTCGTAGTCAAAGTGCCGGACGGTGGCCGCGAGAACGTAGAGCATCCGCTCCTGCCCGAACTGCTCCGACACCTGTCCCACCGCCGCAGCGTCAAGACGGTTGTCATGGTAATTATCCCGGATGGCGGCTTCAATGGCGTCCTTGCAGCTCACATTGGCGCGGAAGGACGCGCGGTAGGCGTCCAGCTCCCCTTGTTCCCGCGCGTGGCCGGCGGGATAGGGATAGACCGGCAGCTCACGGAGCTTTTTCGCCTCATCTTTTGCCGTATCCTCGATGCTGTCGCGGATCGTGTCCATGTAGCCGGTTTCCAGATCGGAGAACTTGTCGTAGAGGATCGCCATAGGCGAGGGAGACAGCAGCAGCGCCCGCGTTTCCGCCTCACTGAGCGTCAGCTCCTCCATGCTCATCAAAATATCCTCCCGCACGGTGTATTCATAGCTGTGATGGAGGATTTCCTCCGGGGGCTGGCCCTTCAGCCAGTCCCGGTACTTGTCCTGCTCCCGCGAGAGCTTGTCGTATAACGATTGCTGTAATGCCTCGTTCATATTCATCGTGCCTCCTGTTCGTGAGATTTTTTCCGGTCGCCCGCACCGTGGACGCAGGGCGCTTTCAGCTTGCCGAGGACGGAGGGGCGTTTCGCCACCACATTCTCCGCCGCCTGTTCCAATGGCGTCCGGTCGTCGATGTTCAGTTCCGCGTTCAGCTCCGCCAGCCGCGCGGATTTTTCTTTCAGCTCCGTTTCCTGCGGGAAGGGCTTGCCCAGCTCCGCCTTTGCCGTCGCAAGCTGCGCCTGCACGTTTTCAAGCCTGCCCTGCACCGTTTTGTACCGCTCCGGCATCTGGGCGAGGGCGTTGTCGATGCGGACAAGGTTGCCCCTTGCGTCCTTGCCCAGTTCTACCCGGTGGCTCATCCTGCCCTTGAGGGTGAGAATGAAGTCCTTGCCGAAGTTTTCCACGGTCAGCGACATGGCAAAGCCCCGGTAGCTGCCAATGGGAACGGGCTCCAAGCCCTTTGCGTCCTTGAACGCCTCCAGAATGGCAGCACCGGCATTGTCCTTATCGGTGAGGAAATCCCCCTTGACCTCCATGCCCGCAAAGCCGTCCTTCGGATGAGGATGGGCCTCCAGCGTTTTCATATCCGCCTCAAAGCCGGAGAGGAAGCCTTTGTTTTCCTCAATCTGCGCCGGGAAATGCCGCAGGATGTTGTCCTCCAAGCGGTACTGCTGGCTCTGGTGATTGGCCTTCATCAGCCGCAGCCGCGCCACGTCCACGTCAAGGTCCATCTTTTCACGGATGCGCTCGTCTCCGGCGCACAGCGCCTTGATCTCGGCATAGGAGAGCGCCGCCTCGTCAATATCCTCACAGCTTCTCACCGGGGATTTTGAGGTCATGATCTGGGAGATGAACTTCTGCTTGTTTTCCACCGTCTGCCAGAGGTAGGCGTCGAATGTGGATTCCGTGACATAGCGGTAGATATGCACTTCTTTGTTGCGGTTGCCCTGCCGGATGATGCGCCCGCTGCGCTGCTCCAGATCGCCCGGCCGCCACGGGCAGTCCAGGTCGTGGAGCGCCACGAGCCGGTCCTGCACGTTCATGCCCGCGCCCATCTTGAAGGTGCTGCCCATGAGCACACGCACCTGACCGGAGCGCACCTTTGCAAACAGCTCCTTCTTTCGGACTTCCGTATTCGCCTCATGGATGAATGCAATCTGCTCGCGGGGGATTCCTCTGGCAATGAGCTTTTCCCGGATGTCGTCGTAGATGGTAAAGGGCGGCTCCTCCGGCCCGGTTTCCGCGTCAATGGCAGCCTCCAGCGCGTGAAGCTCCGGACTGTCCGTGCCTTTCGCGGCGATCCTGCCGCTCTGCGCCGCCTTGCCCTTGGGAGTGGACAGGTCGCAGAACACGAGCTGCGTCAGCTTCTCTGCCTGCCCGTCCTGCCAGATGCGGTGGATATTGTCCACGCACAGATTGACCTTGCTGTTCGGGTCGTCCGGCAGGTCGGGGTTGATTACCCTCTGGTCAAGGCCCAGCTTGCGCCCGTCCGAGGTGATTTTCAGCATATTGTCCTCCGTGGGAGCAACCGCGCCGGAATGCACCTTGGCGGCGCGTTCGGACAGCTCCTGCACCATCTGCTGTTGCAGCGCCGTGGGCTGTGTGACCTCGGTGTGGTAGACGGCGGTGGGCGTGGGGAGGTTTAGCTGGTCGGCGGTCTTGATGTCCGCCGCCTCCCGGAACAGGTTCATCAGCTCCGGCAGATTGAAGAACTTGGCAAATCGGGTCCGCGCCCGGTAGCCCGTACCCTCTGGCGCAAGCTCGATGGCGGTGGTGGTTTCCCCAAAGGCGGAGGCCCAGCAATCGAAGTGGGTCAGACTGTTGCGCTTGAGCATATCGTGCTGCAAATACCGCATCATGGTATATAATTCCGTCATGGAATTTGAGATCGGCGTACCCGTGGCGAAGGTAACGCCCTTGCCGTGGGTGATCTCGTCGATATAGCGGCATTTTAAGAGCATATCCGAGGACTTCTGGGCGTCGGTGGTGGAAAGCCCCGCCACATTCCGCATTTTTGTGTAGAGGAACAAATTCTTAAAACTGTGCGCCTCGTCCACATAGAGCCGGTCTACGCCGAGCTGTTCAAAGGTCACAACGTCGTCCTTGCGGGCGGCGTCGTGGAGCTTTTGCAGCTTGGCCTCCAGATTTTTCTTGGTGCGCTCCAGCTCCTTGATGGTAAAGCGTTCGGCGCGGCTGGCCTTGAGTTCCGAGATGCCGTCCTCGATCTCCCAGATCTGCTCCTGCAAGAGCCGCTCCTGCCGTTCTTTGGAAACGGGGATGCGCTCAAACTGGCTGTGGCCGATGATAACGGCGTCATAGTCGCCGGTGGCGATGCGGGCGCAGAACTTCTTGCGGTTGCGGGTTTCAAAATCTTTTTTGGTGGCCACAAGGATATTTGCAGAGGGGTAGAGCCGCAGAAACTCCGAGGCCCACTGCTCCGTCAGGTGGTTCGGTACGGCAAAGAGGGATTTCTGGCACAGGCCGAGGCGCTTGCCCTCCATGGCTGCGGCAATCATCTCAAAGGTCTTGCCCGCGCCCACCTCATGGGCAAGGAGGGTGTTGCCGCCGTAGAGGTCGTGGGCGATGGCATTGAGCTGATGCTCTCGCAGGGTAATCTCAGGATTCATGCCCGGAAAGATCAGGTGCCTGCCGTCATACTCCCGGGGACGGGTGGAATTGAAGCGCTCATTGTAGAGCTGCACAAGCTCCCGCCGCCTGTCGGGGTCGCGCCATATCCAGTCACGGAACGCCTCCTTGATGGCCTGCTGCTTCTGCTGGGCGAGGGTGGTTTCCTTACTGTTGAGGACGCGCTTTTCCTTGCCGTCCGCGTCCCTTATGGTGTCGTAGATGCGTACATCCCGCAGGTTCAGCGTATCTTCAAGGATTTTGTAGGCGTTGGCGCAGTCGGTGCCGTAGGTCATGCGGGCGTTGATGTCGTTGTAGGGGGTGCTGTTCTTGCCGGAGATGTTCCACTCCGCCGTGAACTCCGAGTAGTTGACCTCCAAGGAGCGGCGGGCATACAGAGGCGGCTCCAGCAGCTCGAACATGAACTGCTGAATGTACTTCTTGTCGATCCACGTCGCGCCGAGGCGCACCTCGATCTCCGAAGCGTCAAGGTCTTTCGGCTGTGCGGCGCGCAATGCCTCCACGTTGGGCAGATAGCCGGGGCTGTCAACGGCGGCGTTCTCCGCCTCCCGCAGCTTCTGCCGGACGTTGCCGGAGAGGTATTCGTCCGCCGTCTGCCAGTTGCCGTACACGGGGTCGAGGAAGATGACGCCGTTCAGCTCGTCGATGATGTCGTCCTCGCTTTTGCCTGTGAGCTGGGACATATACGCCATATCCACGCGGGCTTTTTCCCCGATGGACAGGGCGAGGGCTTCTGCGGCGGTGTCCACGCTGGTAACGGACTGCCGCTGCCGGATGGTGCGCTTGGTGAACATATCCGCCTTGCCCTTGAGCTTTGTCTTGTCCTCATCGTCCAGCATTTCAAGGGAGCAGAGCAGGTAATAGGAGCTGTCGTCTGCAAAGGCGAGGGCGTTGCCCCGGCTGTTGATGAGGCCGTATTTCTCGGTGAAGCGGTCATAGAGGCGGTTGAGATTCTGCTGTTCGGCGCGGATGGAAATGTCGTCGGATTCCCACATCTGAAGGTCGATGAGCCGGTGAACGCAGTCCCGCAGCTCTGCCATTCCCTTCACGCGCTCCTTTGCGGTGGCGTTCAGGTTGGGCTTGACCATGACGGAGTTCTCCCGGTAGTACACCTCGCCGTCCACCACGGCATAGCTGTAATTCTTCACGTTGGGGTCTGCGGGAATGGTATCCTGTATGGTTTCGTTCTCACCGAGGTCAGGCAGCTCGGCGGCTCTGTATTCGCCGCCAATGCTCTGCACCGCTGCATGGAGCTGCGCGGCAAGGTCCGCGCCCTCGATGGGCGCAACTGTAAAGTCTTGCCTGCCGTACTGCGTACTTTCCGATGTCTGCCGCCCCAGCACCATCTCCGGGTGGTCGATGAAATACTGATTGATGGCAAATCCGTCCTCATTTTCGCCCAAATGCACCCAATCCGGCTCAATGTCAATAGGACGATCTCTTTTCTGTAAAAAGAGGATGTCCGACACAACCTCCGTGCCGGCGTTGGCCTTGAACGCATTGTTGGGCAGGCGGATCGCGCCCAACAGCTCCGCCCGCTGCGCGATGTATTTGCGGACTTCGGGAGACTGCTTATCCATGGTGTAGCGGGAGGTCACAAAGGCGATCACGCCGCCCGGACGCACCTGATCCAGCGTTTTGGCGAAAAAGTAGTCATGGATGGAAAAGCCGAGCTTGTTGTAAGCCCGGTCGTTGACCTGATACTGTCCAAAGGGCACGTTGCCGATGGCAAGGTCGAAGAAATCCCGTCTGTCGGTGGTTTCAAAGCCCGCCACGGTAATGTCCGCCTTGGGATAGAGCTGCTTTGCGATTCTGCCGGTGATGCTGTCCAGCTCCACACCGTACAAGCGGCTTCCTTGCATCTCCTGCGGGAGAAGCCCGAAAAAGTTCCCGACGCCCATGGCAGGCTCCAAGATGTTGCCGGTCTGGAAGCCCATATTGCCGACCGCTTCATAGATTGCCTTGATGACGGTGGGGCTGGTGTAATGGGCATTCAGCGTGGAGGCGCGGGCAGCGGCGTATTCCTCCGGGGAAAGTGCGGCGTACAGCTCAGCAAACTCGTCTGCCCAATTTGGCTTATTTTCATCGAACGCATCTGCCAAACCGCCCCAGCCCACATAGCGGGAGAGGATTTCCTGCTGTTCCGGGCTGGCCTGTAAGCCCTCAAACTCCAGCTCTTGCAGGAGGTGGATAGCCGCCATATTCGCCCGGAACTTGGCCTTTGCGCCGCCTGTGCCGAGATCATCGTCCATGATGCGGAAGTTTTCCGCAGGCGGCTTTTGCGGTGCAGGCGGCTCCGGCTCGGTGGTGCGGATAGTCTGGATTTCAATATCAAAGGGAAGATAATTTTTCTCGCCGGGGTAGAACGCTACGGTTTCCGTGGTAAACTGCGGCTGCTCCGGTTTTGCTGCTTCCGGTGGTGTCTGTTCTGGTTGGGAAACTTCCGGCTCTTGAACGGAAATGGTCTGTTCAGCTTGCGCCTGTGTCCGGCTCTGCGCCTGCGCTTCCTCCAGAAAAACGGCGCGCAGCACGGGAGCGGCGTCCGGCCACGACAATCCGAGGTCGTGTACGCCCTTTTCCCCATGCACCTGCGCCTGAAAGCCGCTTCTTGAGGTGATGAAATCTGCCTCGGTGCCGTCCTCCAGCGTCATGGTGTCCGCGTCCGACACGGCGAAAACGTTGGAAAGATACGCACCGATGGCGGCGTTGCCCTCGCCCTGCCGGAACAGCTCCCGCACCTCGTCCCGGATGTCAGGCGTGAGGATGCCGTTCATCAGGAGGTCATGGAGGTCGTCGTTTCTGTTTCGTGCGGGAAGAAAATCTGTCATGGCGGCGTTCCGCTCATCCCGGTGCAGCAGTCGCTCAAAGTTCTCGCGGCTTTCGGCGCGGAATACGGGATAGCGGAGCGCAGGGTCACGAAGCTGCACGTTGAGTGCGGCGACCTCCGTGATCTCAAAGGGTGTGTTGTCCAGATAGACGGTATCGCCCACCGCATACGGCGCACGGAAAAGCATATTTTCCTGTTCGTTTTCGGCAGTGACCTCCTTGACAGGTTGCGTCTGCTCCGTAGCGAAGAAATAGCCGGTGTCGAGGTAACGCTCAAAAACGGTGCGGTCTACGCTGACCGTTTCCTGCTCCGGGACGCTTGGCAGAGTGTACCAAACATTATCTTCGTCTACACGCTCGACCACCATCAGAGTATCCCGCTGTTCGGCTGCGGTGGAAGAAAAGCCGTCGCCCACGCGATAGGTATTCCCCAGCGGCGTTGTGAAAACCGACACGTCCGGCTCCATACCGCGGCTGCGCTGAATACTGGAGAGGTAGTCAATGGCGTTAGATTGCTCCGCGAAGCGAAGCACCTGCCCACCCTCCTCATAGAAGCGGTCAAGGGCCGAGTCCCAGATGCCGGTAATGCCGCCCTCGTTGGGGTGCAGACGGATGGAAAAACGGTCCGGTGAGTCCATGTACGCCGCCTGCGCTTCCTGCGCCGCGATCCGCTCCACGTCCGCCATGACCTGCCGGACGAAGGGGCTGTTGCGGTTTGCCTCCGCGTCCACAATGCGCCCGCCCACAATACCGCGTTCAGCAAGCGCTTCCCGGATGGCGATGGGGTCAATATTGTCAAAGTTGTCCTGTTCCTGCTCGGTGTAGAAGTTATCGGATTGAATGAGCTGCGCAATGCGCCGCTGCACCTTTGCCCATGACAGCGTGACCGGCTCGGAATTTCCCACGGAGATTTGCAGCGGCTTAGAGCTGTCGTCAACGCCGTACTCCCGTGCCAGCCATGCGGCGGTGTCCCGGTCGCGGGCGTGAGCCTTCATATAGCGGACAACTGCGTGCTTGCTTTCAATCCTGCCGTTCCACTGCTGCAAGGCCGCGTCAATGTCCGCCTGCGTGACCTTGTAGGGAGAGGGCGTGACCGTGGTTGCCAGCGTGGGGTAAAGCTCGTCCAAAAGCTCCTGATGCAGCCGGTTGTGGAACGCGGGCATATCGAAATAGAGTTTTGTGAGCTGCAAATCGCCGGATTCCATGACAATGCGCCGGATGGCGGCAGCGCCCTCCAGATAGGCGTTTTGACGGTCGGAATTGCGGCAGGCGTTGAGGAAAGCGTCGTCCGCGACAAGCGCGTTGCCTACGGTCAGCTTATACCCCTCAAACAGCTCTGCCACCGTGGGCTGTGGCTGCTCTGCGGCAGGATCGCGGAATACCCTCGTACCGTCTGCGCCAAACTCGGCTTCGTATGCGTCAATGGCGGCTTCCGCCTCATGGTCAACGGAGCGCAGGGTATAGACGCGGCGCTCACCTCTAAAGTCCGGCGCTGCGGCAATGGTTACATCGTATTTGCCCCGCAGTTCCTCCACATAGTTCTCCAGATTGTGCGCCGGAACGCCGCACATAGCAACACGGCCAGCGCCGGGTATCGCTCTTGTGGTAAGGTTGAGGTCAAGCAGCTCCGCCGCCTGTTTTGCGTCCTCGCCGTACATCTCGAAGAAATCGCCCACCTGAAACAGCACGATGTCGTCCGGGTGGGCTTCTTTGATGGAATTGTATTCGTTTTGCGCCGTGCGTTCTGTTTCCTTTTCCTGTTGAAGCTGCGCGTACCGCTCCTTTTCCCGTGGGGAGAGGAAGCGGTCCTTCTGAATGAGGCTGTCAATCCTTGCTGCCACCTTCGTCCAGCTCAGCTCCACATTGGCACAGCCTGCCTTTTTCAGCGTAATGCCTTTTGCACTATGATCTTCATAGCTGCCGCTTGCTCCGGATACAGCATGGGTATGACCTCCTGTGCCATACTCATCTTTGAGGAAAGCTGCCTTTTCCTTGCCGGTGTGGTCGGCGGTGAAGTATTCGTAGATCCTGCCCTTGCCGCCCTCGACACCGCTGCCGCGATCCAGCGCGTGGTCGATCTCGTCCTCCGTGATGAAGCGTCCCAGCTCCGGCACTGCGGCCATTTCGGAGGAATACGCCCTGCGGGGCAGGGACATATCCCGCAGGCTCTGCCAGATGTTCTCCAGCTTGTGGTAATGGAAGCGCAGCAGGCTTCTGTTCTGTTCATGGGCGGCGTAAAACTGCGCGAACTCGCCGGATAGCGTATCGCGGGAATCTGTGTTTGTCAGTTGCTCTGCCAGCCGCGCCGTTTCATCAGGGAAGCCGCCGCCCCGCAGAGCATCCATGCAGGAGAGATAGCCCCGTTCCCGCGCCTCGTCGCTGAGGTCGTGCTTCAGATACCAGAGGGCTTGGGCAAGCTGCATCCGCTCATGCTGCCCTGCTTCGGCAAGCTCTACATTGGAGGCATACGCGCCACTTTCCATAAGCTGGGAAATGCGCGCAGCGGCGTCCTGCCATGCGATCACCTGCGCGGTGCGCACATACTCCGCGCTCCTGCCGGGGGCGATGTGGATGCCGTCTACGGCGTACCACGCGGAAAGCTCGCCCTCCGGCGTCTTAAAGCCGTTGCCGCCGTGGAAGGTGTTTTGCAGCAGCGCGGCAATGTCCTCCGCAGACTTCTGCTTCTGGAACGCGGCGGCAATGACCATGCGGGTATCGTCCTCGTTGCCGCCCAGCCGCAGCACATGGTCAAGCTGCGCCTGAGAAACGGAAAAAGCGAAGGGCGTCTGTGCGCTCTCCGCTTCTTCTATGGCTGTAATCTGTTCCGCTTCGGTGGGGAAAAAGGATAGCTGGCCGCCCCGTGCGGGGTGCTCTGTTATGCGTAGATCAGCTCCGCGAGAATCACTTCCTCGGCCTGCGCCTTGCAGGTGTTCATCAGGCCCACCCATTTCATTGGGTCGCAGGCTTTCAGCGCTTCCGTCGCTCCGGCCTCCGACGCCAGCTTTGGCATCATCTGCTCTAAGCGGCTCTGCGCCGCCTGCTCGATCTCCAGCAGGTGCGGGAACAGGGTTTCCTCCAAGATCATCTGGTTCCAGAGGATGGGGCGATGCTCCTTCAGGTACTTCTGGCGCATCCGCCCGTACTTGCCGAGGGGCTGCTCCGGCACCTCGATCTTCAGGTCGGGAATCATGTAATCTCCGTTCTTCGTGTAAGTCAGGTTGTTCTCCATGCTCTGCCGTCCTTTCCGCGCTGTGTTCGCGCTCATAATTTCGTATGGTGACTTCGATCTGCCGCAAAACCTGCTCATTGATCTCGCTGACCGCCGTGCCAAGGGCTGCCACCGTGCGCGGGGTGTTGAAATCAAAGATGCTGAAAAAATCCTCGTGCTCAAAGTGATCCTCCGGCTGCATCCCGCAGCGGGACATGAGGGAGTAGGTGATGCTGACCACAGCGGCGTTTTTGAACGCCACCTCGATGTTGTAATCATCATACTCCTCCAGATAGGAATCCGCAACGATGCCGAGGATGTCGCGGGAATGGTCGCGCCAGTATTCCGACGCAAGCCGGGAAGCGACGTTCTCGAACTGCTCCGCAAGGCCGTTTCTGCCGGAAACGCCATAATTACGCTCCAGCATGGCGCTCACGCTGTCGGTATGCGCGTCTTTCAGCTCCCACAAGTTGACGCGGCGGGCGTTTTCCTTGCCGCCAGTGTCGGCAACGTCAAAGACGTATTTAAGCCTCGGCTTATAGCCGGTGGCGTCAATGAGGGCTATACCCGTGCTGCCGCGCCGGACATAGCGCCCCATCTTCTCGTTCCAGAAGTCGTACTCCGCGCAGGCGGTGGCCTCCGGGCGCTGCATATAGATCATGAGCTGCTCGTTGTAGGGGTATTTATACAGCCTTGCGGCGGTGGTCAGAAATGCCGTCCACTTCTGGTAGCTTCCCGTGATCTGCTCCGCCGTGCGGTCTGCCATCTGCGCATAGAGCTGTCCTTTACTCGGCATCCATATCCTCCTTTTCAAAATCGGGGAACAGGTCGAGCGCGTCATATTCCGCGTCGCTCATCCTGCGCAGCTTTGCGATGGCGCTGTCCGTCAGCTCCCGCAGCTCCGTTTCATCCGCAGTGAGGTAGCCGCGCATTTCCTCCAGCGCCGCGATCAAGCCCGTGCGGGTGCCGGTGTTGTAGAGGCTCATAAGCTGGCGTTCTT
>OLGI01002510.1_pt1 | contig 13136 bp, 9 predicted proteins | sample 1605221 | NCBI WGS metagenome assembly OLGI01 (sample SAMEA3888915, study PRJEB22519) | human gut metagenome | biome: human gut; feature: human-associated habitat; material: faeces | place: Denmark | collected 2010 | reverse complement strand
ATCTCTTCGTAAGACATACCAGTTGCGGATTGTCGCTGAACGAGAACTTCGACCCGGATGTGAGACATGATTTGAAGGGTATCTTCGAAAGACTAGTTCCGGATGGCGACCCAAGATACCTACACCAGGATGAAGGACCTACGGATATGTCGGCGCATGCCAAATCGAGTATGGTGGGTGTATCGCTCACCATTCCTATTACCAATGGCAGACTGAACCTTGGTACATGGCAGGGAATTTACCTCTGCGAATTCAGAGAGGGAGGCGGCAGCCGACACCTCATCGCAACGATTATCGGGGAATAATTACTTTAACAATAAAAGGTCGTTGGAACAATACCCAACGACCTTTTCTCAGATTTTCACCTATTTATATATAGATTTACTATTCAATCTATTCTATCACTTCCATTTCTTCCGTTTCTTCCTCTTCTATTTTCTCCTTGATCTCCTTCTCCTTCTTTCCGAACTCAGGATCTATCTTCAGGAAAGCAGTGACCAGGAAAGTGATGGCGCAGCAGGCCATTACAATGATGAAGAACAAGCGGTAACCTACCATATCTTTCAGATAGCCCGATACCATGCCTGGCAGCATCAAACCCAGATAGGAGATGCCCGTGCAGATGGAATAATGCGAGGTCTTGAACTTGCCCTGGCTATAGAACAGCATGTAGAGCGTAAGAACCGTGAAGCCCAGACCATAGCCAAACTGCTCTACGAAAAGACAGCTCGATACCACGATAATATCGCTGTTCAGCGAATAACTCAGATAGATGTAAACCACATCCGGCAGGGTGATAGCGCAAACCATCGGCCAGAGCCATTTCTTCATACCGTCGCGGCTCACCAGAATACCGCCGATGATGCCACCCAGCAGCAAGCCTATCAGTCCCACCGTGCCATTGGCAAAACCATATTCCTGCGGCGACAAGCCCAGTCCGCCCTGCGAATTAGGACGAAGGATGAAGGTTTTGGTCATCGTATTCAGGAGTGCTTCCGGGAAGCGATAGAGCAGCAGGAAGAGCATCACGCAGATGGTTTCCCCCACCCTGAACTTCACGAAGAAGGTGCGGAACATGTTCGTCAGTTCGTGCGCCACTTCACCCACCGTTCTATCCGTCTGCACATCCTCCTTAGGGCGCGGCATAAACCGGCTGTGATAGAGCCACAGTCCGATGAAGATGCCCGCCAATCCGTAGAAGATAAGCGCCCACGAGAAGCGTATCTGGTTGCGGAACATCACCTGGAGCACACCCGCCAGCATCACCAGGAAACCATTCACAAAGATGATGGCGAGGCGATAGAACGTGTTTCGCAGTCCCACAAACTTGGTCTGCGTATGCTCATCCAATTCTATCATATAAAAACCATCCGCCGAAATATCGTGGGTGGCACTGCAGAAGGCGATGAGGAAGAAGAAGCACATCGTTGCCTGGAACCAGAAGGCAGTAGGCAGCGAGAAGGCGATGCCGGCAAGGGCGGCTCCGATGAGCGCCTGCATGGTGAGCACCCACCAGCGCTTGGTCTTCAGCAGGTCGATGAACGGGCTCCACAGGGGCTTGATTACCCAAGGCAGTGCGAGCCATCCGGTATAGAGTCCCACCTCGGCATCGGTGAGGCCCAACTGCATATACATCACCACAGAGAGGGCGGTCACAATGACGTTGGGCAGTCCTTCTGCAAAATAGAGGGTCGGAATCCAAGCCCATGGATTCCGACTATTTTTCTTTGTTACCATTTCATTTTTAATATTAGGTTCAGAACATCAGGTGTCAAAAGAAGCGTAGCCTCTTTTAACACCCCACATTCAACATTCAAATTATTGATAGAGTTTCATGTTATTGATAGAGTTTCTTGATTTCTGCTCCCTGATAGTAGTGCAGCAGGATGGCATCATAGAGATAGCCCTCCTCGCCCATCACGGCAGCACCAATCTGGCAGAGTCCTACTCCGTGTCCCCATCCGGCGCCAATCAGTTCGAAGCGCTGCGGAACACCGTTTTCATCTGCATCATATTTATCTACCACGAAGGCAGAGCTCAGAAGATGAGAATCGCTCAGGGCACGGCGGATTTCCAGTTCCTTACCGATGGTGAAGGTCTTCTCGGTTCCGATAATCTGCAGTTTGCTGATGCGGCCGCTCGTTCCTCTCTCCACCGCCTTCATGTCGAGGATGGCACCGAAGTCCATCTTCAGCTTGTCGGCGATGAGCTGCTGCAGCTTCTCCTGGGTCAGGGACACCTTCCAGCGATAGAAATCCACGGTCTCCTGGTCGTAATCGTTCAATACCTCCGAGAGGATTTTCTTATCCTGCGTATTGCAGAAAGCAGGCGGATTGAAACGGATCCACTTCTCTGCCTCATCCTCATTGGTAAGATTAGGAAGAGCAGCATTTTCTGCACCCAATATTCCCAAGGCGATATCTCTCACTGCCGTGAGATAGTTCTTCGGCGTATTCTCCCAGCAGTATTGGAATTCCTCAGTTACTCCGCCGCAGCATTTCGAGAATCGGGCATCGCAAATCTCGCCGCCATCCAGCAACACCTGGCCACGGGTCAGCCTGATAGCCTCGGCAACATGTGGCGAGGTTTCCTTCGTGATGCCCTGGTAGCGCTGGCAGTGGTCATCGGCACACACATCAAAGAGGGTATGGTCCTCACGGTCGTACCAGCGAATCAGCGTATCCTCCTTCTTGGTGAACGAGAAGAAATTGTTGCCGCTCTCAGCCACCTCTCTGCGCTTCTGCATCTGCGCCAGCAGCCACGAACGCGAAATCACGGCATGCGCCTTCAGCAGTTCGAGACTCGATGTGGCACTCATCTCGCTGCTGATTACACTCTCCAGATAGCGCTCCACCGGCAGTTCGTTGATGGCATAGATCTTATCCGATTCCACCACGAAGCGGAGGGCACCCAGGAAGGTCTGCGTCTCCTTGCGCTCCCAGTGGAAGTTCACGCCGATGGTTACGTCGCTGATAGAGAACGAGGCGTCGTCGCTCTGCGGATGGAAGGTGAGCTTACTGTAAAGATTGCCGTTCCACATGATGCCGCCCTCAAAGAACTCCACCTCCTGCTCGCCAATCACGATTTCGCCCTTAGCCAGATAAGGCTTGTTCAGCGAGAAATGCACCTTCTGGGCACTCACGATGCCCACGGTAACCTCTGGTTCCTCCTCATTATTATATAGGGCAGATGTAGCCAGAATGGAATCTTCTGCCTCCTTTGCCACCTTCAGTTTGCTCACGATGCTGTTCATCTTCTCCTGGCTCACACCGCATTCCTGCAGCAGTGCCTCGGCACGCTCATCGGTCAGTTTTCTGAAATCCTCCTCTCTTGGGGTGATGATGAGTCCCGACATATCCAGGGCACCCGGCGAAACCATCAGTTGGGCATCGCCATCGGCAAAGTATGCCTCCGGACGGTGCTTCTCTCTCGGAATCACCACCGAGATGAAATCATCGCCCTTTCTCCAAGCCACGATGTTCATCATCGGCTCCGTTTCTCCGCCACGCAGCGGCATGGCTCTGTAAAGACGGTGGAAGAGCATCTCGTCGCTCTCCTCACTCTTCGAGATGATGACGAAGGCTGGAACCACGAAGTCGTGAACCACGGCTATCTTCTCATCATCGTTCAGAGTGATGACGTCAGTAAGATTGCGCGACAGGCGCTGCCAGTTGGACTGCAACGGCAGGATGCCGCTCGTACCTGCCTGGAAATGAAGATGATCCGGGGCAGAGGCACCACACTTCGGACCGTTATAGAACACCATCAGTTCGCTGTGAAGCGAGAGGAAGCGATGCATCTCGCCATAGTTCTGATAGATGGCCTGATACTGATGCTTGCGGGCCGGAATGGTGAAATGCACCGGAAGGATTGGGAACGGATTCACCAGCAGATGGAAGTTCTCGTCTATCTGCTGAGACATCTGCTCCTTTGGTCGGTTGCGGTCGCAGAGGAAGCAAGGGCGCTCGCCTAGCGTCTTCTTGTCTATCTTGGCTCCCGTGCTCACGATGCGGGCAGGGTTCCACTGCAGTTTGATCAGCTCCGAGAGCTGACGGGTTTCCACATGCTTCAGGTCGCGGAAGCGATGGCGGGCATCAGCCCATTTCTCCAACTGTCGGTTGAAGAATCTGGAGATGCTACTGTCTTCCATGATATCCGCCTTGCCCTGCATCATCTGCTTGCGGGCCATCAGCTCCATGGTGCGCAGACGGTCTTTATAGAGATTGTTGGCATTCACCCTGTCGATGCTCAGGGCGGCATCCGAATTGCCTCCCCAGCGACGGCAGAGATACAGCTCGTCGTAGATTCTGCCGATGCGGTAGCGGCGAGAGAAAGCCAGTCCCAGGGCGTAGTCCTCACCATAGCTGGTGTTAGGGAACTGCATCTGTCTTACCAATGGGGTAAAGAAGGCACGTGGTGCTCCCAAACCGTTGATACGCAAGGCGTTGTTACAACCGTTATCCTCGGTCCATTCCTTATGGTCGATGAGTCCCGGAGGCAGGGTATTCAGGCCGAAATCGCACATGCGGTAGGCACCAATCATCATCGCTGCCTTCTGCTCGTAGAAGGCATCCACTATTTTCTGAAGGGTTTCAGGAGATGAATACAGGTCGTCGCTATCCAACTGCACGGCGAATTTTCCGCAATAGTCGCTGTTGATGGCTACATTCCAGCAGCCGCCGATACCCAGGTCCTTTCTATCAGGAACTATCTGAATCAAACGGTCATCTGCTATTTCATCTAGAATCTCTCCGGTTTTATCCGTAGAATGATTGTTCACCACAATCACGTTAAACTTGAAATCCGTTTTCTGCGCCAGGGCACTCTTCACGGCATCGGCGATGGTCTTCTCTCGGTTAAACACCGGAATCACCACCGAAGCCTCGTATTCAAACTCCTGTTCGTCGAAATCAGGCAGACGGTAGTAGCTGGTATCCACCAGGGCACCCACCTTGTTAAGATGCTGGGTACAAGCCTTTTCCATCTCTATCTGCACCTCACGGTTTCTAGGGTTCACATAGTCAAACTGCTTTTCGCCGCTCTTTCTGTTGTCCAGTTCGTTCTCGGTATAGAGGAACTCATTCAGATGGAAAATCTCTCCCACCCTACTCAGATAGAGACGCAGGTCGTAGAGACCGGCAAACTGATATTCCTGTCTATCCTGCTGGGCGATATAGTTGCGCAGCGCCTGTGCCTTGACGAGCCAGAGACTTCCGAAATCGAAGTCATCTCGCAAACTACCCTGCTGATAATCAATCACAGGATGCTTTTCCAGTTGATTGTCCTTCACCAGCGAATAGTGATCGGAGTAAACCATCACCGCTGCGGTATCATCCGCCGTGCGCAGGAAACGCTCCAAGGCATAGAGGCCCCATCTGATAGGGGTGGTCTTGGTGCAGATCATCACGAAGTCGGCATCGGCATTTTCGGCGATGCTCTCCACGGTGTTGCTACTCTCCAGTCGGTCGATAACCACGAAGGTACAGCCGTCTGGCACCTGGTGATGGGCAGCGAAATCGGCGCTCACCATCAGGTTGATATGCTGAACTGTCTTGTTGTCATGAAGTTCTCCGAGTGCTTCTTGGGCCACCTCCAGGTCTTCACATGGCAAGAAAAGGTCTATTTTTTCTCTCATTTCTTTGTTCCTTATTTTCTGTTTTTCACCCCGTTTTGGGGCTTGAAACTATGTTTTTTATCTTTATTTCAACTTATTATCTTAAAATATGTGGCAAAGATAACAATTTTTCGGCAAAAAACACTATCTTTGCAGTATGAATAATGAAAAAAAATATCTTTTGGGCCTTACACTTGCCGAATTGAAGCAGGTGGCTAAGGATCTCGGCATGCCTGCCTTCACCGGCGGACAGATGGCGAAGTGGCTCTATGAGCAGCATGTGAAGAGCATTGATGAGATGACCAACATCTCGAAGGCCAACCGTGCCAAACTCGCTGCCGAATACGAAATAGGATGCGCAGAATATTCTGACGCACAACATTCTGTGGATGGTACCATCAAGTATCTCTTCCCTACCCGAAGCGGAAAGTTCGTGGAAACGGTGTATATTCCCGACAAGGACCGCGCCACGCTCTGCGTCTCTTCGCAGGTGGGCTGCAAGATGAACTGCCTCTTCTGCCAGACCGGAAAGCAGGGATTCGAGGGAAGCTTGCCTGCCGGTGACATCCTGAACCAGATTTACTCGCTGCCTGAGGTGGATAAGCTCACCAACATCGTGTTCATGGGACAGGGTGAGCCGATGGATAATCTCGACAATGTGCTTCGTGCCACCGAGATTCTCACCGCCGATTACGGTTGGGCGTGGAGTCCGAAGCGCATCACGGTAAGTTCTGTGGGCGTGAAGAACAAGCTGAAGCGATTCCTGGAAGAGAGCGAGTGCCATGTAGCGATTTCGATGCACGCCCCTATTCCATCGGAGCGTGCCGAACTGATGCCTGCCGAAAGGGGCATGGGTATCGAGCAGGTGGTGGAGTTGTTGAAGAACTACGATTTCTCTCATCAGCGCCGCCTGAGTTTCGAGTACATCGTGTTCAAGGGCGTGAACGACAGCATGCAGCATGCCAAGGCCATCATCAAACTGGTGAAGGGTCTGGATTGCCGTTTCAATCTCATCCGCTTCCATCAGATTCCCGACATCCCGTTGCAGGGTGTGAACGACGAGAAGATGGAGCAGTTCCGTGATTACCTCACCCAGCATGGTGTTTTCACCACCATCCGTGCCAGCCGCGGCCAGGACATCTACGCCGCCTGCGGTTTGCTCAGCACCTCGAAGAAGATTGGAGAAATCCGACAGCACGAGGATGAAGAGCAGAAGCATGGAAAGGGATAAGAAAGGAGGTGATTATGGACATGTATACATTTACAATGGTTACGAGTTGCATTATCTCATTATGCATATTGGGATGGTTATACACAAAACCTGGTCAGAAATGGCTTGATGGATTCAAATAAGATTATGGATACATTCACATTTACATTAATGGTTTTTGCCATTGCCGCCGTTTCCCTCGTCAGTTGGCTATATACAAAATCTGGGAAAAAATGGCTGGAAAAGCAATAGAACGTGTTCAATGAACAAAAAACAAGAACGGCTATATGGGACAAAGAGACGACAAAGAAAAAGAGAAAACAAGAAGAGTTGAAACAGCAAAATTGTGCTACAATTTATGCCATTCTACACTCACAATAACCGTATTGGGAAATGTTGCATCGTTCTTCGGAATTGGTAATACAACATCAGAGATTTCATTATGGTTCATCATTGTAGGCTTGATAGCTTCACTAGCCTTTTTTATCATTGGTTATAACATTTTAAAAAAATAAGAATTATGTTTTACATGGCTTTGACAATGACAATTATCATGGTAATTGCAGTTAGCTTTCTGGCTTGGCTTTATACAAAACCAGGAAAGAAATGGTTAGAGAATCTTTAAAGACTCTTCTTGCTGGCTGCCTCCTGTTACTCTTCCTGGCAAGCTGCAGCACAGGAGGGCGAAATGGGAAACTGCCCAAAAGCACGGGAATGCCTTACGAGGTGGTGCTTGAGGGAGATACCGACAGCATCGTAACCAAGATGCTGACGGAGGATGTGGCAGGACTGCCCCAACCCGAACCACTCTGCCGACTGATTCAGGTGAAAAAGGGAAAGACCCGGGGAAACTATCTGCTCGTAAGAACCCGAATCGTCGTGAATATCGGAGAGCGGGATTTCTCCGTCACACTTCACCACGACGAGAATGCAACGCCACAGAATATCATTCGCATAACCGCCCGATCGGCACAGCAGTTGCGGGAAAGGCTCAATGGCGAGAAACTCCGCCACATCGTGGATGAAGTGGAACTGAAACATCTGGCAGATATCATCTCCGGCAACCCCAGCAAACAAAACAGGGAGATGCAGGACGAAATCAAAAAGATGTTCGGCATCGACATGAAGATTCCTGCAGCGATGAACGCCAGCAAAAAGGCGAAAGACTTCATCTGGATTTCGAACAACGCCAGTTCGGGCATGCAGAACCTGCTCGTAATGAAAGTGAAGAGTGAAGAACGAAGAGCAGGAAAAATGAAGAGTGAAGAACGAAGAATGAAGAATTCAAATGCTTTTCAGGTTAATGACAAGGCTTTGATTGATAGCATTCTCCGAACCAATATGCCGGGTGAAACCGACAGCATGTATATGGTAATTCCTCATCTCTCAGAAAGAGGACTCTGGGAGATGAAAGGGGATGCCATGGGAGGGCCTTACGTAATGCATCGCATTCATAGGCAAACAAGCCAGGCAGCAAAGCAAGGCTATAACCTCTACATCATCGCCTTTGTCTATGCACCCGAAATGAAAAAGAAAATATTAATCAAGCAGCTCGAAGCTGCGATTTCTACTATAAAATAAAATTTCATGGACAACAAAAGAATCAAAGTGGCTATCACCCACGGCGATACCAACGGTATCGGATATGAACTCATTTTTAAGGCATTCAACGAACCGGAGATGCTGGAGTATTGCACCCCTATCATCTACGGCTCGCCAAAAGTGGCAGCCTACTATCGCAAGGCGATGAACCTGCCAGCCCAGTTCTCCATCATCCAGAAAGCTGAAGATGCTGAGGATGGAAGAATCAACCTCCTCGCTGCCATAGAAGAGGAAGTGAAGGTGGATATGGGTATGCCTACTCCGGAATCAGGAGCAGCAGCAGTCAAGGCACTCGACCGTGCCATGACCGACTATCGCGACGGTCTCTACGATGTGCTCGTCACAGCCCCGGTAAGCAGTCAGAACATCAAGATTGAAGGCTACACCTTCGTGGATCACAAAGACTACATCGAAACCTGTCTGGGCGACGGCAGCCATGCCCTGAGCCTGCTCATAGGCGACGACCTGCGCATTGCCTCCGTCACCGGCAAGACACCACTCACCCAGGTGGGCAAGTCAATCACCCAGGAAAGCATCGTGGAGAAAACCACCTTGCTCTGGCACACCCTGAAGCGCGACTTCCTCCTCACCAACCCACGCATCGCTGTGCTCGCCCTCAACCCAAGCATCAACGAGGAACAGAGCTGCGGCACCGAGGAGCGCAACATCATCATCCCAGCCATCGATGCACTCGCCGAGAAGGGCATCCAGGCATTCGGTCCTTACCCAGCCGACGAATTCTTCGGCAACGGATACTACAACGAGTTCGATGGCGTCATGGCGATGTACCACGACCAGGCAGCCGTGCCATTCCACTCCCTCTTCAACGAGGATGGCGTGCTCTATACCGCCGGTCTCCCTATCATCCATACAGCAGCCAACACCACCCCATGCTACTATATGGCAGGCTACAACGAGGCAGATGCCATCTCGTTCCGCCACGCCATCTTCCTGGCACTCGATGCCTTCCGCCATCGTGAAACCAGCGAAGAGGCTTACCAGAACCCGCTGCCAAAGCTCTACCACGAGAAGCGTGACGAGAGCGAGAAGGTTCGCTTCTCCATCCCAAAGAAGCACGTTCCTTCCCCATTCCCTCCAAAGGGCGGAAACAAGCAGAACGGCAACAAGGGAAACAACGGCAACAACAATGGTGGCAACAATGGTAATGCCAACAACAATGCCAACAACAACGCCCCTCAGCCTGCCCAGCAGACTGATAAAAAGTTGACACAGCAGCCTAATCCTGCCGAAAAACAGGCGCAGCCAGCTCCACAGAAGCCAGCAGAACAGCCTGCTCCACAACCAGCAGAATAGGCTCGAAATACGTAGAGAATAGGCGAAATATCACATTTTCGCCTATTTTCTACCTTATTATACCCACTTTTTGGGCAAAAAAGGCAGTTAATTCAAAAAAAATGTGTAATTTTGGCAGCTAAATGGATAATTCTGAACTACAGAAAATAAAACAACGCTACAATATCGTCGGAAATAGCGACGGATTGAACCGTGCTCTCGATGTCGCCCTACAAGTGGCACCGACCGACCTTTCCGTGCTTATCATCGGAGAGAGCGGTGTGGGTAAGGAAATCATCCCACGAGTCATTCACGATAACTCACCGAGAAGACGCGAAAGATATTTCGCCATCAACTGCGGCAGTATCCCAGAGGGTACTATCGACAGCGAACTCTTCGGTCATGAGAAAGGTTCCTTCACCGGAGCCATCGGCGAAAGCGAAGGATATTTCGGCATCGCCAACAAGGGTACCATCTTCCTCGACGAGGTGGGTGAACTGCCGATACAGACGCAGGCCCGGCTGCTGCGTGTGCTCGAAACGGGTGAATACATCCGTGTGGGCGGCACCGAAATCAGAAAGACTGATGTGAGAATTGTGGCAGCCACCAACGTGAACATGCGCAAGGCTGTGAGCGAGGGAAAATTCCGCGAAGACCTCTACTATCGCTTGAATACCATCCCTATCCAGATGCCTCCGCTGCGTGAACGTGGCAACGACATTCTCCTGCTCTTCCGCCTCTTCGCGATGCAGATGGCAGAGAAATACCGATTGCCGAAGATTTCACTCACCGAGGATGCCAAGGCGCTCATGCTGAAATATAAGTGGCCAGGCAACGTGCGACAGCTCAAGAATATCACCGAGCAGATGTCGGTGCTGAGCCGGGAAAGGGAAATCAATCTCGAAATCCTCTCGCAGTTCATCCCAAGAGATGAGGAAACTACCCAGCTCGCCACCATTCCGCAAGCCGGAAACGAGCAGCATAGCTACGAAAGCGAGCGTGAGATGCTCTACAAGATTCTCTACGAACTCAGGGGCAACGTGAGCGACCTGCGAAGAGAGATGAAATCGCTGCGCGACCAGCTAGATGAAGCTCGCGGTCTCAGCGGTGCCAATGGTTTCAGCCATCCGCAAAACATCTCGGGCATGCCTCCAGCCACGGTTTCAGGCGTACCATCGGTTTCGGGAATGCCTGAACCTCACTACCCTTCCGATTTCGGCAATCTGCAGGAAGGCAGAATCTATGCCGAACCAAGACGGGATGCCGAGGATATCGAGGCAGAGGAAATCAAGGACATGGAGAATGAGAGCGAGAGCGAGAACGAATCGCTCAACCTCAATGAACTGAGCCGACAGATGATAGAGCGCGCCCTGGAACGCAACAACGGCAACCGCAAGAAGGCTGCCGAAGAACTGGGCATCTCAGACAGAACGCTCTACAGAAGAATTAAAAAATACAATTTATGAAGCATCTACGCGCGTACATATATATAATAGGCATCGTCCTGGTGATGGGTGTCACAGCAGCCTGCTCCGTGAGCTACAAGTTCAACGGTGCCAGCATCGACTACACCAAGACCAAGACCATCCAGTTGGCCGACTTCCCTATCCGCAGCTCCTATGTATGGGGCCCGATGGGTCCGATGTTCAACAACGAACTGAAGGATAAGTTTGCCAGCAACACCCAGCTCCGCCAGGTGAGCCGCAATGGCGACATGAAGATAGAGGGCGAGATTACCCAATACTCACAGCGCAACAAGTCGGTGAGTGCCGAGGGATATTCAGCCCAGACCGAGCTGAGCATCACGGTGAACGTACGCTTCACCAACACCAAGAACCACAACGAGGATTTCGAGCGCCAGTTCACCTCTGCCAAGACCTACGATACCACCCAGAGCCTCGCCTCTGTGCAGGAAGAGTTGGTAACGCAGATGGTAAAAGACCTGGTTGACCAGATCTTCAACGCCACAGTGGCAAACTGGTAGTAGAATTTAGAGTTAATAGTTTATAGTTTAAAGTTAATAATATCGTGGAACTAAACAGATTGATACAACATCCTGAGGAAATGAACCGGGAGACGCTCTATGATTTGCGCGCCCTCCTGGCCCTCTATCCGTACTATCAGACGGCTCGCCTTCTGATGTTGCAGAACCTGTACCTGCTCCACGACCCGAGCTTCGACGAAGAACTGCGCCGTGCCGCCATCTATATCTCCGACCGCAAGGTGATCTTCCAGATGGTAGAGGCAGCCCACTATCAGCTCAAGAGCCAGAATGCAAACCGCAGCGAAGCTGTGGAAGGCAAGCCGAAGAGCGACCGCACCAGCAGTCTCATCGACCACTTCCTCCACTCCATCCCAACCGAAGCAGAGGAAAGGGAGAAGGAACCGGAAGAGAAGCGCAAGCCAACGCCAGCCGATGCCGCCGTTGACTACGTGGCCTATCTGATGGAGACTGAGACGGAAACCGAGCACGAGCAGCCATCAAGAACCATCGCCCTCATCGACGACTTCATAGAAGAAGGCGGATTCAAGCTCCACAAGGATAAGGAGGAGGATGATCAGGAGAGCGAGATGATGGAGAAGAAGGAAGAAAAGGAGGAAAAGGAAGAGATGGAGGAGAAGAAGGAAACTGCAGAAGCAGATTCTTCCGAAACCCAAGCTGCCTCTGAAAACGGTGGTGTCTTTACGGAGACCCTTGCCCGAATCTACATCAAGCAGGGCAAGTACGAGCGGGCCTATCAGATTATCGACCGCCTGTACAAGCAGCATCCACAGAAGAGTGCGTTCTATGTAGACCAGCTCCGCTTCCTCGAAAAACTGATGCTCAACGAGAAGAAAAGAAAATAAATAATAATAATAAAACTAGTTTTAAAAAAATGATTTACACATTATTTGTAGTATTGATCGTCCTGGTATCCATCTTGATGGTACTCATCGTCTTGATTCAGGAGTCAAAGGGAGGTGGATTGGCATCTAACTTCTCATCAACCAACTCTATCATGGGTGTTCGCAAGACCACCGATGTAGTAGAAAAGATTACATGGACCCTTGCCGGTCTGATGGTAGTAATCAGCGTAGCTTGCGCTTACGTAGCTCCACAGGCTGTGGGCGAGAGCAGCGTTATGGAGGGTGCAACCCAGGAGCAGACCGCTCTTCCTGCTATGCCAGGTGCCAGCAAGGATGCAGCAGCCGGTGCTCAGAAGGCAGCTCCAGCAGCAGCCGGTGCAGAGAAAGCAGCCCCTGCAGCAGCAGAAAAGGCAGCTCCTGTAGTGCCAAGCAGCCCTGCAAAATAAAAAAAATGTAAAAAAGTACGGAAATATTTGGTGGAACCAAATTTTTTCCGTACCTTTGCACTCGCTTAAAAAATGGTGGACGTAGTTCAGTTGGTTAGAGCGTCAGATTGTGGTTCTGAATGTC
>OLGI01002509.1_pt1 | contig 13138 bp, 9 predicted proteins | sample 1605221 | NCBI WGS metagenome assembly OLGI01 (sample SAMEA3888915, study PRJEB22519) | human gut metagenome | biome: human gut; feature: human-associated habitat; material: faeces | place: Denmark | collected 2010 | reverse complement strand
ATTTGGCGCGTGATCCCGGTCAGCAAAGCCGGCAGATTCCTTACAGGACCACTGTGCACCCGAATCATTTCCCCCGATGCACTGGCACTGGACGGGCTGTTTTGACATGTTATCGTTTAGATTATAGCACAACTGGTAATAATTACAAACAGGAAATAACATTTGCCTCTGACATAAAAAGTAAAAAGCAAAGAAGGTGTATCTATGAAACGAACCTGTAAGCTCAGTCTCTCTTTCCTGTGTTTTTTGATCTGTTTTCTTCTTTCCATGTCCGGCATCCGGGCGCGGGACGAGGCTCTGGCGGCGGATATTGCCCCAAAGATCCTGCGGTTCCATGTTCTCGCGAACAGTGATTCCGCCAAAGACCAGGCGTTAAAGCTTCGGGTGAAGGATCTTCTTCTGGAAAAGATCCGGGACGGGGCCGCCGCGGGTCAGATCGCCGGAAAAGAGGAGCTGAAGGCATATATCCTGTCGGAATCTTCCACACTGGAAGCCGCTGCAGAAGACTTTATCCACAGCTTCGGGTATGATTACGGTGTACATGTGGGGATCGAGACCTGCAGGTTTCCGGTGCGCACCTACGGGGACATGACATTTCCCGCCGGGATGTATGAAGCCGTCCGGGTGACCATCGGAAACGGTGCCGGGCACAACTTCTGGTGCGTCCTGTATCCATCCCTATGCTACACGGACAGCATTCATGCATCAATGCCGGAAGGATCGAAGGAGACGTTGAAAAGCCTGATCCCGGAGGATGATTTTCAGGCGCTTTTAAAGGCAAGACCTGCCTGTTTTCTGAAAAGCACCAGCTCGGCGGTCACAGGCGAGGACACATCTCATACAGCTATCACCTCTGTAGCCAACCCTGACAATACAGACAAAACCGCAAGCAAAAAAAGTGAGCAGGGAACATCTTCCCTGCCCACTGTAAAAGTCCGTTTTCGGATTGCTGAACTATTTTCAGCGCATCCGCAGCTTACTGACTAAGACTTAAGTTTCCCTTAACCGCCCAGTCATAGGTCTCCATCGCCTGGAACAATGAGAGGTCTCCGGTCTTCACCGCGATCTCCTTTGTCTTTAAGGAGTTCTGCTGCTGCATATACTCAAGACGTCCGATGGTTCCTAACTGCCATTTTCTCTCTGCAGTCTCCATCTTCGTCTTTTCCAGCTCGTAAGCTGCCTTTGCTGTCTGGAGCTCGTTTCTCTTCTGGAGAACGTCGTTGTAAAGGTTTACGAGGGAGGACGCGACTTCTTCCCTCTCCTGCTTGATCGTGCGCTGTAAGTTCTGGTACTCGACGGAGCCTGCGTCCTTGTTGTCGAGATCCAGCACGTTGTATCGGATCGTAAAGTTGTTGTCCTGCGCCGCCTGTTTGTCCTTCTCCGGGTTCATTCCGTCGATCCTTGTGAGATCAGCTGCCGGGACATCCTTGATCTCCGGCTTTGCGTCATACTTCCATCCGAGCATCGTGCAGAGGGTCTGACGGAGCTTCTGCTCACTGGATGTCAGTGTCAGTTTCGTTGCCTGGGTGGACTCCAGCTGCTGTCTCGCGGAAAGGACCTGGCTCTGGGTCGCAAGACCGTTGGCTGCCTGGTTCTGGGTGGACTGGTAGACTGCCTCTAAGAGTGTGAGTCCGCTCTCTAAGCTCTCCTCGTTGAGCTTTAACTGCTTGTAGCCGATCATGGCGCTCTGGGCGCCGGCGGTCAGCGCCGCGCGGGTGCTGTCCACAAGCTTGATATGCATCTGCTCCGGGGATACCTGTTCCAGGCTGTCGCCCTGCAGTGCGATCGCGTCTGCCTGGTAGTCCATGAGTTCTGAACTGTAATAGAGCTGTGCGTAGTTTGTCGGAGTCATTGCCGGAACTTTACCGATCATCTCTTTGGCTGCGTCAAGAGAGCCTTTCAGTGTACTTGCCGTATCCGCAAGCTCTCCCGAACTATCCAGTAATTTTGATTTCAGCTTCACGACATCCTTTGCTGCGTCCTTCTTATCGGAATATGTCTCTTTCACTGTCTTAAACGTCGGGCTGTACACCTCAACAAGCTTCCCGATCTCGTCATATTCCAGCACATTATCCGCAAGCTTCTTCATCGTCACATCATCGTACTCATTTCCCGGCTGGGATACAAATCCGTTTTCGTCCGCGATTCCGGTTGCCTCGACCGCCTTTGTCCTTGCAAATGAAGTCACAGGCGCTGCCGCAAGCGCAAGCGCAAGTGCCGCCGGGATCACACGTCCTGTCAAATTTCTTTTCATTCTGCTTCTCCTTTAGCTCTGTGATGAGGAACCGATATCAAGAAGTCCCTCAAGCGCCCACTGATAATTTTCGATCGCTCCTGTGAGGTCCAGCTTCGCCGCCGTGTGGGATGCCTCACTGGAAAGCCATGCGGACTCCGCCTGAAGGTATTCCTGACGGCTCAACATCCCCAGCTCATTCTTCCGGTCAGCAGCCGCTTTATCGGCCTTTGCCGCCTCATAGAGCGTTTCCGATGCCTCATAGGCTTTCTGTTTCTGTTTCAGGTCCTTATACATGAGATCCAGAGAAGAACGGACGGAATCTTCCTGATCCTTGATATTTCTTGCCTTCGTGACTGCTCCACCCGCCGATTTGGAACTCGTCATCCTTGTATCATACAGAGTGTAGTTCATCTCGATGGCCTTCGCCTCATCCTTCTTCGGATCAAAGGACGCGATCACGGAAAGATCCGGCTCCGGAACCTTCGCGATCTCCGGATCAGCGTTGTAATCCCAGCCCAACATTGTGATCAGCGTCTGTTTCTGGGTATTGAGGCCGGACGCTGCCTGAAGAGCACTTCCGTTCGCGGAATTCAGTGCGTCCTCCACGGTCAGAACATCCTCCTTCGACATCATTCTAAGATCCTTTTTCTTTAACGCCACCTCGTAATTCTGCTTTGCGATCTCCTGATTTAAAAGGGCGATCTCATACTGGTCCTTTAAGGTCTCATAGGTCCGCATTGCTTCCCTCGCGGTCTTTGTCTTCTCATTTCTCGTGATGCGGAGTCCGCGGAGTGCAGAGGAACCACCGGCTCCCTTTCCCTTTGCGGCATCCTCCAGCTGCTGCGCATATGCCCGCAGAGCATGCATATTTGCTTTATATCCTTTATACACGTCGCGGGATACTGTCTCGTCATACTGAACATCATTCGCATCCCGTTCCATTTCATCCGCCTCCGCGCGCAGATCCGCCGCCATCGCTAACATCTGATCCTTCGTAAGACCCGTGGATCCGCCCGGATTGTAATAATACTTCTGCAGCTGGTTCTGATAATCCGTATTATACCTCTCGATCAGTCCCGGGAGCTCCCAGTATTCCAGGGTATTGTCCTTAAACTTTTCAAGCGCTGCTTCGTCATATTCTGTGACCGCGACGTCCTTCGTCGCAGCTAACGCAGGTATTCCGGTATCCGCTGCCGCTATGGAAAGACTTCCCATAAAAACGGCTGAGAGCATGATCAGACCTGCTTTTTTCCATTTATTTCGTCTCATAGGTTTCCCTCCGTCTATGAGCATAACGATTTCATCACAGAAACGCAATAACGTTTCTCTTACATTTTCTTTCCAAATACGGCAATCCGGTGGCAATTTTTATCCCCTGACTGCCGCCTCCAAAAGCAGGAAGCCCCGCAGAGCATTCCGCATTCCGGCTGACCGCCTCCCGACCGGGCAGCGGCCGTCTCTTGCAGACTCTGCAGGGATCCGCTTTCAATGTTCAAAGCTTTAATCTACGTCAATGATCTCTTTCTTATCCTGATTCTTTCCGCTCATGATCACATAGAAGACCGGAAGAACAAGAAGTGCCATCGCTGTAGAGACGATCAGTCCACCGACATCCACAAGGGCGAGTCCCTGCATCGTCTTACCGGCATTTCCATAAGCCGCCGCCATCGGGATCATTGCCACGATCGTCGTGAGAGTTGTCATGAACATCGGGCGCATACGGGTCGCGCCGGCTTCAATGACCGCCTCCTTAAAGTCCATCGTTGCCCGGTACTGGTTCGCCGTATCGACGTACAAAATACCATTGTTTACTACCGTTCCGACTAACATTAAGAAGCCTAACAGGGAGGTCATGCTGATCGGGCAGTCCACTAACCATAAGAACAGGAAGGAACCGATCAGGGCGAACGGGATCGTTGTCATCACCATGATGGAGAACTTCGGTGACTCGAACTGTGCAGCCATTACAATAAATACAAGGAATACGGCTGTGGCGATCGCCTGTCCCAGGGACGCAAACTCTTCGTTCATCATCTTTGTGGATGTGTTTTCCTGCATGGAGATCGTGCCGGATAAGTACTTATCAATGACCTCCTTCTGGATCTTATCCTTCGTGGTGCTGTCCGCTCCCTCTGTCAGCGTACCTGTGATCGTCACCTGATACTGCTTATCGCTCTTTGTGATACTCTGTGGACTGTCCTTGAAGCCGATATCCGCGATATCCATAAGGGCTACAGATCCGCCGGTCGCTGTCGGAAGAACGATTCCCTGGAGCTTATCGATCGTATCGTACTCATCATCCGCGTACTCAACCTTTACATCGATATCATTTCCGTCAACATTCAGGGTCGTTGCCGTCGTTCCGCTGACCATCATGTACACCTGGGAAGCAACGGCGGTCGGGGAAAGTCCCTCCGCTGCCGCCTTGACCGGATCCACATTGATCTTTACAAGGGGAGCGCTGTTTTCAAGGGAAGAGTGGATATTTGTCGCATCCGGGCGCTTCTGGAGCTCGGAAACAATCTCATCCGATACCTTCTTTAAGTCATCGTACTGTGTGCTGACAAGAAGATATTCGAGATCCTCTGCTGCTCCCATGGACATGGTGCTCATGGAGTTCTGGCTCTCGAGGCTCACGGAGCAGTCGGACCACTTCTGCATATCGCGTTTCCATTCCTTGAGCACCTGATCCGTCTTTCTGCCTCTGTCATCCTTTAAATATGCCGTCAGGGTCGCTCCGCTTCCGCCCATATTCATGGAAAGTCCGGAGCTTCCGTAGGAGAGCATATAGGAATCAAGATCCGGATCCTGTGTCACATAGTCCTCTGCTCTCTGGAGGATCTTATCGACCTCCTCGATCTTAAGACCCGGCTGGGTCTCAATCGTCACTGCGATCGTTCCCTGATCATCTGCCGGCATAAGCTCGGTCTTTAACTTTGTCGCAAGGAACAGGGAGAAGATCACAAGCACAACGGCGGTTCCCATGACCATCGCTTTTTTCTTTAAAAGCTTCTCCATCAGGGAACGGTATCCGTTCTGCAGAGCTCTCATGATGCCGGAGGCCGGGGTATTTTCCTTCTCCTTCGGACGGTAGTACACGTAGCAGAGCGGTACAAGCGTCATCGCGGAAATCAGGGACGCAATCATACAGAATACGATCGTGAAGCCTAACGGCTTGAACATCTGTCCGCTCATTCCGGAGATCAGAGCTAACGGGATAAATACGACACAGGTCGTAACGGTACCACCGATGATGGATTCCAGCACAGCTGCAGTACCATCGATCGCGGCTTTTCTCGTTTCAACAAAGCCGCCGCCCTTAACCGTAAAGCGGAAGCAGCTTTCCAGAACTACGATTGAGTTATCAACCATCATTCCGACGCCGAGAACCAGACTCGACAGGGTGATGACGTTTAGCGTAAAGCCTATGGCTTTCATGAGGATGAGGGCAGCTAAAATTGATACCGGGATGGAAGTTCCGACGATCAGGGATGCCTTGATATCCCCGAAGAACAGCCAGATGATGAACATCGCAATAATGACTGCCATGATCATGGTCTGGAATACGCTCTTTAAGGAATTGCTGATCTGATCACTGTAATCATTGACAACGACGTACTCCAGAGACGGATCCTGTGCTTTTAACGTTTCCATTGTCTCCTGAACTGCCTTGGAAACGGTAATGTGGTCGCTGTCCTGATTTTTCTTGACACCGATCGTCATCGTGTCTTTGCCGTCGTAACGTCCGATACTGTCCTTTGCCTCAACGGTATTGTAGATATTGGCAACATCTTCCATATAGATGATATTTCCGTTGCCCAGTGTGATCGGGATCTTCTTTAAAAGCTCCATCGTGTCAAAGGATGTTCCGGATGTCACGGAAAGATCCTTGTTTCCAACGGAGGTACTTCCGATCGGCATGGAAAAGTCCGCAGACTTTAAAGCCGCAACGATGGTATTCATGTTCACATGATACTGGCTTAATTTTTCCGGGATCAGCTCCGCCTTGATATAGGCCTCCTGACCACCGGATACGTCGACACTGGCTACGGAAGTCAGCTTTTCGATTTCCGGAACGATATCGTCATTTACGTAGTTATAGAGGTTATCCACGCTGTCATTGTTGACCGCGAGGGTGATGGACGGCGTACTGTTGATATCCATCTCGATGATCGTCGGGGTATCGACATCATCCGGGAGATCCGACTTGATCCCATCCAGCTTTTTCTTTAAGTCATCGTAAGCTTTATCGATATCCTGGTCATAGTCATACTGGACCAGGACCATTCCGAAGTTTTCCGAAGACATGCTGGTGACGGAATCGACACCGGAAAGCGTTCCGATCTCATCCTCTATCTTACTGATCACAAGCTGATCCACGTCATCCGGGCTTGCTCCCGGGTAGACCGCGCTGACGATCAGCATCGGCATCTCCATTTCCGGGATCAGCTCAAGCTGGGATGAAAAGATCGAGCTGAGACCGAATACGATCAGGCAGAGCACAACAAGAACGGTTGTGACCGGCCGTTTTAAGACCTTTTTGGTAAGTCCCATGTTCCTTGTGCCTCCTTATTTTGCTGCCGTTTCCGCGGCTTCTGTAGTCTCTTCTGCTGTTGTCTCACTGCTGTCGGCTGTCGTTTCCGCACTGTCATCACTGCCCTGAATATTTACCGCGGCGCCGTCATAAAGCTCCTTGGACCAGCTTGTGATGACCTCGTCGTCGTAGGAAAGTCCGGAAACGATCTGAATCTTGTCAGAATCGATGAGTCCGTCTTCCACCGGAGTCTTTTTCGCCGTTGCTGTCGCGGCATCATATGTATACACGTAAGCGTCTCCATTGCTGTAGTTCACACAATCTGCCGGAACGACCATGACGTTGTCCGCCTTCTCTGCTGTCACATAAACCTTTACCATCGTTCCGCTGGCAAGTCCGTCCGCGTCCCCCAAGGTCGCTTTCACCTTGAAAAGTCCTGTGGACGCGTCCACCATGCTGCCGATCTCAGAGATCGCGCCGCTGTAGTCCGTTCCGTTCTTCTCCACCGTCACAGGATCACCGATATTTAATCCCTTCATGACACGCTCCGACACGTTGAAGGTCAGTGTTTTTCCGCCTGCACCGGATACAACGCCTGCGACAGAACCGCCCGCAGACATATCATGCACCTGCACGCCGAACTGCTCTAAGACACCGGCGATCGGCGCGGTAACGACCGTGTTCTCGCTCTGGGTATCATAGTTTAATTTTGCGGAATCATACTGGAGCTTCGCCATGGACAGACCGCTTACCGCCTGCTCGTAGGCCTGAGCGGAAATATCCCCGCTCTCGTAGAGCGCCTTCATCCTGTTTACAGATGTCTGGGCATCGTTTAAGGATACCTGGGTCGTATTTAACGTGATCCTTGCCGCGTCTAACTGCTTGTTGTCGATGCGGAACAGCTTCTGTCCCTTCTGTACGGTATCGCCCTGATTTACATAAACCTCCAGTACTTCTCCGCTTCCCTTCGGGATAATGTATACCTGATCTGCCGGTTCCACAGTACCTGTCAGTCCTGTGGAAAGTTCAATATTTCCTGTCTCCGGTGTCTGGACGACGACGGTCGGGTTCGGAACGGCCTCGATCGGCTCTTCTTTTTTCGTAAATCTTGTGAACATCAGGACTCCAAATGCGCCGACGCATACAAGTCCGATTACGATCTTACCTGCTTTCTTCATGGTTCCTCCTCATTTTCTGTAACATGCTGCTGTGGTACGACTCCGGTTGTTCTGTTTTTATGAACGTCCCTCGTCTGTTTTCTTCCTGCTGCCCTCTGTTTTATATCCACATATGCCATAATGGAGCATATGGATATGACGTTTGTAATATTCGGAAGCTTCCGTTCTCGACTCGCCGTCCCGGAAAAAACGTTTGAGTGACATGATGAATACGATCATGTGCATCTCGATCAGCTCGAAAAACTCCTGATGATCCAGATCACATTTCTCTTTGTTGACATGTTCATACAACAGTTTTAAAAATTTCCGGTTTGCCTCCATCGCCTCCGGGTTCGAATCCGATCCGCCTTTGAATAGTTCTACCAGTCTTGCGCTGTTGACCAGGTTGTGAAAGATCGCTGACAACCCTGAATCCTCAAGCCGGTCCATCCCGAGATCAAAGATCTGCTCCAGGACCTCCCAGAGGTCTCCGCCGTTTTCGTCCAGCATCGTGATGTACGATGTGAAATGCTGTTCCGCCTGGTTGCAGATCAGCCATTTTAACAGATCCTGTTTATCTTCAAAATATGTGTAAAAGCTTCCTCTCGATATATCCGCGTCGTGAACGATCCGGTTGATCGATACTTCCTCCGGAGCTACCCTCATAAATTCCTTTGCCGCCGCAGCCCGAATTGCTTCGATCTTTTCCTTCGGAAGCCGCATAAACCGTTCGGTCGGCATAATTCCATCTCCCCTCTTCTATAAAAACGGGTTCAAAAAGTGACAACCCGTCACCATTATAGTGACACCCTGTCATTCTGTCAATATCTGTTTTTCCAGTTTATAATGATTTTATATTTTCGTAAGGTTTGCAAAATTTCTGTATAGAAACTCCTGTCTCCGGTCCGATCCCGTCTGTGATTTCCGCTGTTTTGCTCAGCCTACCATGCCCATGTTTCAGAATTGTTTTCCGATTGTTGCAGTTTCATGAATCCTGCAGATTTTCCCGGAAATATCGGATTGTACAGGAATAAATACCAATTCATAGCATGTTTGTAGGAATTGCTTCTTGCATATTTTTCTCAATACAGGTATAATATCATTGCATCACCTAGTAAGCGACTAGGTTTAGTCCCAGCAGACGGAACGTATCCCGGAGATCAGCTCCGGTGCCGGTTCATATCTGTCCGGAAATTGCTGAAACTTACATTTTTACCTTATATAAAATACATGGAGGAATCCGATATGTCAGAACTATTATTAAATGTAAAAAATCTCTCCGTGAATGTGGAAGAGAAATCCATTCTTCACGGGATCAACTTAACGATCAACAAAGGCGAGACCCACGTACTCATGGGACCGAACGGTGCCGGAAAATCCACACTCGGCTGCACCCTGATGGGGAACCCGAACTATCATGTGACAGACGGTGAGATCTTCTTCGGAGGCGAGAACATCACGAAAGAAGCCGCTGACAAGCGTGCAAAGCTCGGCATGTTCCTCTCCTTCCAGAATCCGCTTGAAGTTCCGGGAATCTCCCTCTCCAACTTCATCCGCAGCGCTCTCTCCGCAAGAACCGGAAAGAATGTCCGCATCTGGGATTTCAATAAAGAACTCCAGAAAGCGATGGAGGTTCTCGACATGGATCCGTCCTACGGCTTCCGTGATCTGAATGTCGGCTTCTCCGGCGGTGAGAAAAAGAAAGCCGAGATCTTACAGCTTCTCCTCTTAAATCCGTCCCTGGCGATCCTCGATGAGACAGACTCCGGTCTCGATGTCGACGCGGTCCGCACCGTTTCCAAGGGAATCGAGGAGTATCAGAAGAGCAAGGACGGCGCGCTCCTCATCATCACCCACAGCACAAGGATCCTGGAGTCTCTCCATGTGGACAAGACCCATGTTCTCGTAGACGGCCGCCTGGTTGCCGAGGGCGATGGTTCTCTCGTCGATGAGATCAATGAGAACGGCTTCGAGCAGTTTATCGCTTCCGCAAATGAGAAGGGAGAGAACGATTAATGAAGGAAAAGACGTATGTTGAGGACGTTGACCGCAACATGTACGACTTCCGCAATGAGGAAAAAGATGCGTACCGCATCAGATCCGGTCTTACCGAGGACATTGTGGAAAAGATCTCCGAGGAGAAACATGACCCGGAGTGGATGCATGATTTCCGGTTAAATTCCTTAAAAGTATATAATGAAATGAAGGTTCCGGACTGGGGCCCGTCCATCGAAGGCTTAAACATGGACAACATCGCGACCTACGTCCGTGCCAACACAAAGATGAAAGGGGACTGGTCCGAGGTCCCGGAGGAGATCAAGGATACCTTTGAAAAGCTCGGGATCCCGCAGGCGGAGCGCACCTCTCTCGCAGGCGTAGGTGCCCAGTACGACTCCGAGCTCGTCTACCACAACGTCCGCAAGGAGGTTGCGGAGCAGGGCGTTATTTACACCGATATGGAGAGTGCCCTGACCGGCGAGTATGCCGATATGGTAAAGGACCACTTTATGAAGCTCGTGACACCCCATGACCACAAATTTGCCGCTCTGCACGGTGCGGTATGGTCCGGCGGCTCCTTCGTCTATGTTCCGAAGGGAGTTTCCGTTGAGATCCCGCTGCAGTCCTACTTCCGTTTAAACGCCGCAGGTGCCGGACAGTTTGAGCACACTCTGATCATCGTCGATGAGGGCGCGTCCTTACATTTCATCGAGGGATGTTCCGCTCCGAAGTACAATGTGGCAAACCTCCATGCCGGCTGTGTCGAGCTTTACATCGGAAAAAACGCAAAGCTCCGCTACTCTACGATCGAGAACTGGTCGAAAAATATGTACAATTTAAACACAAAGCGGGCGAAGGTCGAGGAAGGCGGAGTCATCGAGTGGGTATCCGGTTCCTTCGGTTCCCATGTTTCTTACCTCTACCCGATGAGCGTGTTAAACGGTGAGGGCGCAAGATCCGAGTTCACCGGGATCACATTCGCCGGTAAGGGACAGAACCTCGATACCGGGTGTAAGGTGGTCCACAACGCTCCGAAGACTTCTTCCTATGTAAATACGAGATCGATCTCCAAGGACGGCGGAATCAGCACCTTCCGGAGCTCCGTTGTCGTATCCGCGAAGGCAAAGGGCAGCAAATCCGCTGTCTCCTGCCAGTCCCTGATGCTCGACGATATCTCCCGTTCCGACACGATCCCGGCGATGGATATCCGCACAAAGGATGCCGACGTCGGACACGAGGCAAAGATCGGACGCATCAGCGACGATGCCGTCTTCTATCTGATGTCCCGCGGTATCTCCGAGGAGGACGCGAGAGCCCTGATCGTCAGTGGCTTCGCCGATAATGTCTCGAAGGAGCTTCCGCTTGAATACGCGGTGGAGATGAACAATCTGATCCACCTGGAAATGAAAGGAAGTATTGGATGATGGAGAATATGAAGATCAACCAGCTCCCTTCAAAGACATGGAACTGGCTCAAAATGAATGAAACCGCGATCTCCGGGATCACTGTATCCGGAGCGCATGAAATAAAAGCTGAGATCCCGGCGGGGATCTCAAAAACAAACTGCCCTGCCGGACTTCCGGATCAGTTCCGGGAGGTCGCAGGCGGAATGGGACCGGATATGGATGTTCTCGTCAGAGAGTCTGCAGCCGGTGCCGTCCTGCTCTCGACGGATGGAGACCTCGCAGAGACACCGGTGCGCATCGGCTTCACATACGGCGCTTCCGAGCACAGCTTAAATACGTTCGGAATTTTCGCAAAAGAAGGAAGTAAAATGACCGTCATCATGGATATGGCGGCTGAGACCGACAGTGCTTCGGGTGCAGACCACACTGCTCTCTCCGGCATCCAGACAAAACTGATCCTCGAAAAAGACGCCGAAGTGACTCTCGTCCAGATCATCCGCAATGACAATGCAAAAACCGTCTTAAACGACATCGGTGCAAAGGTTGCGGACGGAGCAAAATTCTCCGTGATCCACCTCTTCCTCTCCGGTGATCATGTATACAACGGCTGTAAGGCAGATCTCGTCGGCAAAAAGAGTACGTTCACCGCGGACATCGCCTACACGGTCGGAAACGATGCAGTCCTTGATATGAACTACGTCGCTCTCCACGAAGGAAAGAAATCCGTCAGCGAGATCAAGACCGACGGCGTGCTTCATGAAAATTCGAAGAAACTCTTCCGCGGAACGATCGATTTTAAGAAAGGCGCGGCAGGCGCTGTCGGAAACGAGAAAGAGGACGTTCTTCTTCTCGACGATGACGTTGTAAACCAGACGATTCCGCTGATCCTCTGCGCGGAGGAAGATGTCGAAGGAAACCACGGTGCAACGATCGGAAAGCTTGACGATGACATGGTCTTCTATCTGGAAAGCCGCGGCATGGAGCTTCCAAAGATCTACAAGATGATGGCGAAGGCACGGATCGACGCCGTTCTCCGTCTGGTACCTGATGAAAAGACAAAGGCAGATGTTGCCTCTTATTTAGAAAGTGAGGCCACCAATGGACGTATCTAAGATCCGGGAAGATTTCCCGCTTCTCAAAAACCGTGACATCATTTACCTGGACAATGCGGCAACTTCCCAGAAGCCCGCAGCTGTCCTGGATGCTGAAAAGCAGTTTTATGAGAAATACAATGCAAACCCGTTCCGCGGTCTCTATGAGCTGAGCGAAGAAGCAACGGAATGTTATGAAGAAGCAAGAAAAACGGTCGCTGATTTTCTCCACGCATCCTGTCCGGAAGAGATCATTTTCACGAGAAATGCGACTGAGAGCTTGAATCTCGTCGCTTACACACTCTCCGAGTACCTGTTAAAACCGGGTGACGAGATCATCGTCAGCATCATGGAACATCACAGCAACATTCTTCCATGGCAGCAGGCCGCAAAGCGTTACGGTGCGACCGTGAAATACCTGGAATGCGACATGGACGGCACGATCCCGGCAGAGCGCCTCGAGAACATGATCACCCCGCACACAAAGATCGCGGCGATCACCCAGATTTCCAACGTGCTCGGATGCAAGAATGACTTAAAGACCTTCGCTGAGATCTGCCACCGCCACGGTGTGATCCTGGTCGGCGACGGCGCACAGAGCGTTCCGCACATCAAAGTCGATGTCCAGGACCTCGGAGTCGATTTTCTCTCCTTCTCCGGACATAAGATGCTGGCTCCGATGGGGATCGGCGCTCTCTACGGAAAGAAAGAGCTGT
>OLGI01002496.1_pt1 | contig 13193 bp, 10 predicted proteins | sample 1605221 | NCBI WGS metagenome assembly OLGI01 (sample SAMEA3888915, study PRJEB22519) | human gut metagenome | biome: human gut; feature: human-associated habitat; material: faeces | place: Denmark | collected 2010 | reverse complement strand
CGATAGCACCTGCCCAGAAGTTCAAGCCCCAGAGATACTCGAAGAAAATACCACCAGTAAGTGCGGTAACGCTCACCTTGGTGAGGATATAAGCAACGAGTGTGATGATAGAGAGCCATGAACCTGTTCGCTGAGTGTAGCGGAACTTCAGAAAGTCAGGCATGGTGATGATCTTACCCATCTTGTTGATGAGCAACTGATAGAATGGTACGAACAACCAACCGAGGATGAGGATCATCCAACCCTGCATCTCCCAGTGAGCCATACCTACACCACTCTTGGCACCAGTACCAGCCAAACCGACGAGGTGCTCAGAACCAATATTGGCAGCAAAGATAGCCATACCGATTACATACCATGGCTCACCCTTACCGAAGAGGTAAGCAGAAGAGTCTTCACCTTGCTGAGCCTTTCTGTCTTTCACGATCGCATGCCAGACAGCCCAAATCACGCCGATTACACCAATGGCGAGCACTGTCCAATCAAGCCATACGAATTCTGTTGAATTCCAATTCATAATTACTATAAGATCGTTTTGTTTATTTATTATTGTTTATTCTTTCTTTTATTGGATGCTTAATCCTATGGAGTTCGGCGGATTTGCAATCCGCCGCATAGCCATTCCTTACTTCTTAACGCTGAACTTGTAAGCGAGGTGAGAGTAGTACTTCTCTCCTGGCTTCAAGGTTGCATCAGTCCATCCCTTTACGCCCTGGGCAATCTTGGTAGGAGAATCAGGATACTTCTGGCTCTCGAAGCAGACGCTCACGTGCTTTGGATACTTGATGCCATGCTTGCAGGCAATGCCTGTGCCCTGGAAGTTACCAGTGTAAACCTGAATACCTGGCTCGTTGGTGAATACCTCGAGCAGGATACCGCTCTTTGGAGAATAGAGGCTAGCGCATACTGTCTTGTCGTCACCCTTGCCATCCTTATAGGTGTTCAGACACCAGTTGTGGTCGTAACCTGTAGCGTTCTTGATCTGGTCGAAGCTGTAATCTACCTTCTTGCCAATCTCGGTAGGAGTGCGGAAGTCCATTGGAGTTCCTTCTACGTCCTTGATTTCACCTGTTGGGATGTAAAGTGAATCAGCTGGTGTGAACTTGTCTGCATTGATGTACATTACCTGGTCGAAACCTTCCTTAGATGGATCGCCATTCAGATTGAAGTAACTGTGGTTGGTCATGTTAACCACGGTCTCCTTATCTGTTGTTGCACCAAACTCAATGTCGAGTGTGTTGTCGCTCTTCACTGTATATTTCGCCGTAGCTGTCACATTGCCAGGGAAACCATTCTCGCCATCCTTTGCCTGGATAGTGAAGGTTACAGAAGAATCATTCTTCTCTGTAATATCATAAACCTGATTCAACCAACCGGTTGCACCACCGCCGTGGAGGCAGTTGCCATTATCGTTTGGCTTCAGATTGTAAGTCTTGCCGGCAAGAGTCAACTTTGAATCCTTGATACGGTTGGCGTAACGACCTACTGAAGATCCGTAATCAGATGGAGAGTTGAGTGTGTCTGCATACTGATGGATGTTATCATAACCCAATACTACATCCGTAGGTTTGCCATCCTTGTCAGGAACTGAGATGGAAACTACACGACCACCATAGTTGGTGAGGCATACTTCCATGCCACTGGCATTCTTGAGGGTTACTAACTCAGTCTTCTTGCCCAATACAGTAGAATCGAAGTCTGCTGGATTTAAGCCTGACTGTGTAAGACTAGCATTGCTGCTTGAAGAACAAGCTGAGAGGGTAGCGATTGCCGCGAAACCAACTCCCATAAAGAGGTTCTTTGCGTTACTCATTTTTAGGTTGTTTTATATCGTTTATTAATTTTGGGTGTAAAATTACAATTTTATTTCGAATTAGCAAGCGTTTTCCCTGACTTTTTTTATTCTAAAGTGTGTTTTTAACACTATTTGCATATAATTGCCCTGTTTCCGGCGTTTTTACCCTCATTCTCCCTGTTTTTTCGGCATTCTTTTTGGGTCTAGGAACGAACATAAAAAAAACTGCAGTCGGCAAATGTCAACTGCAGTTCCTTTATATATATTAATAATGAATATTAGCAAACCTTGTGAGAACCCTCAGAGATAACCACTGGGTAAATCTCAGGAGCGTGACCATACTTAGCTGTAAACTTAGCAGTAACATCCTCAACGAACTTGTCGTAGATGTCATCCTTTACCAAGTTGATGGTGCAGCCACCGAAGCCACCACCCATGATACGGCTACCAGTAACACCGTTCTCCTTGGCAACATCGTTCAAGAAGTCGAGCTCCTCGCAGCTTACCTCATATTCCTTGCTCAAACCGTGGTGAGTCTCATACATCTTCTGGCCTACAGTCTCGTAGTCACCCTTCTCAAGAGCATCGCAGACTGCCAATACGCGGTCCTTCTCGCCCAATACGAAGTGAGCGCGGCTGTAATCCTCTTCGCCAACTTCAGCGCGAACTTCCTCCAGCTGCTCCCATGTGCAATCGCGGAGAGTTTCAAACTTAGCCTCTGGGTGCTTAGCAGCGATGTGCTTAACCACGTTCTCACAAGAGTTACGACGGTCGTTGTATGGAGAACCAGCCAACTCGTGCTTAACCTTAGAGTTAACCAGGCAGAGCTTGTAACCCTTAGGCTCGAATGGGAAGTACTCGAACTCACGGCTGTTGCAGTCGAGGCGCATCAACTTGCCCTCCTTGCCGAATACAGAAGCAAACTGGTCCATAATACCGCAGTTTACACCTACGTACTTGTGCTCAGTAGCCTGACCAGCGAGAACGAGATCCCACTTAGAAACCTTGTTGTCACCGAAGAGGTCGTTCAAAGCGAAAGCAAAGCAGCTCTCAAGAGCAGCAGAAGAAGACATACCTGCACCGAGAGGCACATCACCATAGAATGCTGCATTGAAACCTTTAACGTCAACGCCCAAAGCCTTCATCTCCTGGCAGATACCATAGATGTAGCGTGCCCATGAAGCGCGAGGACCCTCAGGATCATTTACCTTGAACTCAACGCGGTCCTTCAAGTCGATAGAGTAGAGCATAACTGTATCTGTTCCGTTAGGACGAATCTCAGCCATAATGCCCTTGTCAACTGCACCTGGGAATACGAATCCACCATTATAGTCAGTGTGCTCGCCAATCAGGTTAATACGACCTGGTGACATATAGATGTTACCTGTTTTACCATCAAAGTGCTTGATAAAGCGGCTTCTTACTTTTTCAATATCCATAATTGCTGTAGTTTAAAAAGTTATTATTAAAGTTTTGATTATCATTTTGTTATCCCAGAGTAGTAAAAGTTTTACTTTACTCTGGGATAAGTTGTTTCGAAGATTACTCTACTGGGATGTCCTTGTTTACGTTCTTGCAACCTACGAGTGCGTAGAAGAGAATGTAGGCAATCATGGCGATGATTACCCAGTAAGATGCGATAGGACCAGCAGCCTTAGCAACTGCATCCTGAATAAGAGGCATTACACCACCACCAACTACCATCATCATGAAGATACCTGATGCCTGAGCAGTGTATTTGCCAAGACCCTCAACTGCGAGGTTGAAGATTCCACCCCACATGATAGAAGTACACAAACCGCAGACTGCGATGAGCACACACTTGGTAGGGATGGTAAATGCTACAACGCCAGTACCATGGTCGTCGAGCTTGAGGAGATTAGCAATCTCCGAGTCACCTGACAAGGCAAAGTTCAATGTGTTGGTCTCTGGCAAGAAGATAGCTGTGAGCAACAGGAGAATTGCTACAGAAGAAACCACTGTCATCTGAGTCTTGGTAGAAATGGCACCGCTGATGAATGAGCTGAGGAATCGGCCGCACATCATGAGCAACCAGTAAACTGCTGCGAAAGCACCACCTACAGAAGCAGCACCTGTGAAGTCCATGCTACTGATGTAGAAGATAAGCTGAGCAGGAATACCAATCTCAACACCTACATAGAAGAAGATACCAATAACGCCGAGTACGCAGTGGCGGAAAGACCAAGGGCTGTGGTCGTACTGTACATTCTCTTTCTTGATGTTTGGCTCAGGAATAGCAACGAACCAGATGATAAAGAAGGCTGCGATGAACACTGCCATACCGATGAAGAGGAGAGGAGCAACGTCACTCATACTTGTGTTGGCTGTAACTGTACCTACGAGCACACCTGCCAACAATGGAGTAAGAGTACCACTCAATGAGTTCAATGTACCACCAATCTGAATGAGCTGGTTACCACGGTTACCACCGCCACCGAGCAAGTTCAACATTGGGTTTACCACCGTGTTAAGCATACATACGCAGAAACCGCAGATGAATGCACCCAACAGATAAATGATGAGGTTGAGGCAAACTGCGCCAGAGCTGAGTGTGAATACTGGGATGTCGTCACCGAAGATGCTTGATAAGTACTGGATCATCAAACCGATTGTACCGACAGCAAGTGCGATCAATGCAGTTTTCTTGTAACCCTTGTTTTCAATCATCTTGCCGGCAGGAATACCCATGAAGAGGTAAGCGGCAAAGTTCATGAAGTTACCCATCATGGCTGCCCAAGAGTACTTAAAGCCCCAGATGTTGCCAAAAGGTGCTCCCATGTTAGTTACAAACGAAATCATTGCAAAGATAAAACACATCGTAATGATTGCAATGATGCGACCGTTGTTGTTTCCAATTTTTTGTTCCATTGTTTAATTTTGATAGTTGATATTTTATTGTTATGTTTAATGTTTTGCGTTTTATTGCCGGTTTACCCGTGTTTTGTTTACTCAAGTCTGTTTTACCGCAAAAAGGAGCAACTGCCTCTGCATGAATTATTTAGAGGCAGCAACTCCTAATATTGTATGAAAGATTTTTATTTCTCTACGCCAAACTTATAGATTGTTTTCTGGGTGTATGTCTCACCTGGATTCAATCGGCAACTTGGGAAGTAAGGGTGGTTAGGTGTGTCTGGGAACTTCTGTGCCTCGAAGCATACTGCGCTGCGGCGTGGGAAGGTTGCACCATGCTGACCCTTGATGCCTGCCAGGAAGTTACCTGTGTACATCTGCAAACCTGGTTCTGTGGTGTAAACCTCCATGGTACGACAGCTAACTGGATCTTTGATGCGAGCAGCAAAGCTCAACTCGCCTTCTTCCTTCTTATTCAATACATAGTTGTGGTCGTAACCCGAACCATTCTTAATCTGCTCGTTGTCCGCGTTGATGTCCTGGCCGATTGGCTTTGGAGTGCGGAAATCGAATGGTGTACCCTCTACCTTCAGGATTTCACCTGTTGGGATAGACTCCTCATCTATAGGCAGATAGTAGTCTGCGTTAACCTGACAGATGATGTTGTCGATGGTTGGAGTTGGGTTAGCAATTCCCTGGATAGAGAAGAATGCGTGGTGGGTCAGGTTGCAGATAGTCATCTTGTTGGTTGTAGCCTGATACTTGATGACGAACTCGTTGTCGTCTGTCAAGGTGTAAGCTACCCAAACTGTAAGCTCTCCTGAGAATCCTTCCTCGCCGTATGGGCTGGTGTACTTCAATACTACGGCATTGTCGCTCATGCGAGTTGCATCCCAAACGTGTGCGTGGAATCCAGTAGGACCTCCATGCAAGTGGTTCTTGCCATCGTTGCATGCCAACTGATACTCCTTGCCATGAAGGGTAAACTTACCCTCCTTGATGCGGTTACCGTAACGACCGATGAGGACGCTCAAGAAAGGCTCAGGCGAGTTGATGACATCCTGGATGTTGTCGTGACCCTGAATGAGGTTGGCGTAGTTGCCGTCCTTGTCAGGCATCATAATTGCAACAACAGCACCACCGTAGTTAGTCACAGCAATCTCATTGCCCTGATTGTTTCTCAACACGAAGAGATCAGTCTTCTTTCCATTTACTGTGGTCTGAAAATCTTCTCTTTTCAAACCACACTTGTTAACTGGTTCTGTATTCATAATATATCATTGTTTAGTTACTCTACTTTATTTACTAAAGTAATTTACTGCAAAGTAACTAAAAAAAAATGAATGTGACAAATCTTTTAGCAATTATTTGATTTAAAAAAACTAAAAATTTTCAGGAGAGCAAATCTGCCACTACGTAACTTGAACCGCCAACGAAGACGAAATCGTTATTTTTCGCATTTTCTTTTGCTGCTTTATATGCTTCTTTTACAGAATGATACACGTTTCCGTGCAAGTCATACTCCAATGCGAAATCTCTCAGTTTCGCCACAGGGATGGCTCTTTTGGAAGAAGGCTGCGTCCAGTAGTATTTTACCCCGTTTTTGAGCTGTTGACTCAAAAGTTGCAAAACGTGCGCCACATCTTTGTCGTCAACCATACCGAAGACGATGTGCTTGGTCTCTGCCTTCACACTCTTGATTTGTGGAGCCAGATAGTTCCAGCCAGCCAGATTATGCCCCGTATCGCAGATGGTGAGAGGTGCATCATTGAGCTTCTCCCATCTGCCGCGGAGTCCGGTCAGTTCACAAACCTGGGCGAAGCCTTTTCTGATGGCAGCATCGCCAATAGTGATGTCTTGTCGGAGAATGCTGAGTGCTGCAAGGATGGTTTTCTTGTTGCGTTCCTGGTAGGAACCCTTCAGTTCCATCTCTACATGGCTTTCCATCTCTGTGTCCTGTGCAGAGAAATCCTGCGCAAAGAGGATAGGAGCCTGCATCTCCTTCGCCTTCTCTTCAAACACAGGGCGGGTTGCTTCAAGATATTCGCCTACAACCACTGGCACGTGTGGCTTGATGATGCCTGCTTTCTCACCAGCAATCTCTGTCAGCGTGTTGCCCAGAAACTGGGTGTGGTCGAAACTGATGTTGGTGATGATGGAAAGCATTGGGGTGATGATGTTGGTGCAGTCGAGTCTGCCGCCCAGTCCTACCTCGATTACGGCGTAATCTACCCCCTGCTCGGCAAAGTACTTCAGTGCCATGGCAGTGGTCAGTTCGAAGAAGGATGGATGGAGGGGTTCGAAGAAGCTTCGGTTCTGCTCTACGAAGTCGATGACATACTGCTCCGGAACGCATTCGCCGTTAACTCGGATGCGCTCTCTGAAATCTACGAGATGAGGAGAGGTGTAGAGTCCTACCTTGTATCCCTGACTCTGCAGGATGGCGGCGATGGTATGAGAGCAGGAACCTTTGCCATTGGTTCCGGCAATATGGATGGTCTTGTATTGACGATGGGGATGTCCGAAGTGTTCGTCCAGGGTATGGGTAGTTTGAAGCCCCGGCTTGTATGCTTTGGCTCCAATCTTTTCGAACACTGGGGTGCTGTTAAAAAGGTATTCTGTTGTCTCTTGGTAATTCATGAGCTATATATTAATGTATGAGATGAAAAAAGGCAATCTCATCACCGGCGATAGCCAATGCATGAGATTGCCAGTATTAATACTAAAAACTACAACTTCCGTTTTTACTTGAACAGGTTCTTGATGCTGTCGAAGATTGACTTCTTGTCAGCATTATCAGCCTTGAAGTTCTCGCATTCCTTGAACTTCTTCACCAGTTCCTTCTCCTCCTTGTTCAGAGTCTTAGGAATGTAGACGGTGATGTTGACGATGATGTCGCCTCTTCCGTAACCATATCCCTTGATGGCCGGCATTCCCTTGCCGCGAAGACGAAGCTGCTTGCCTGGCTGAGTTCCCGGTTCTATCTTGATGGTGGTCTTGCCTTCGAGTGTTGGAATCTCTATCTCGCCGCCAAGAACGGCTGTCGAGAAGTCGAGCACGAGATTGTAATAGAGATCCTTGTCCTGGCGTTCAAACTGCTCGCTCTTCTCTACGCGTACAATCACCTGCAAGTCGCCGTTCACGCCATTGTGCTTGCCGGCACCACCCTTGCCAGGAACCGTGACAACCATTCCGTCGTCAACACCTGCCGGGATGTTTACCTCTACCACTTCCTCGCCGGCAACGATACCCTCACCGCCGCAAGCCTTACACTTGTTCTTGATTACATGACCTTCGCCGCCGCAAGTAGGGCAGGCTGCCTGGGTCTGCATGGTTCCGAACATAGAGCGAACTGTGCGTACGGTGTAACCCGTGCCGTGACAGGTAGGACAGGTTTCTGGCTGAGAACCAGCCTCGCAGCCCGAACCGTGACAAGCCGTACAGGTCACGTCCTTGCGAATCTTAAACTTCTTGGTGCATCCAGTGAAGGCTTCCTGCAGGGTGAGCTTAGCCTGAACGCGCAGGTCTCTTCCCTGATACTGCTGTGGCTGAGCGCCACCGCCTCCAAAGCCACCGCCGAATCCGCCGAAACCGCCGTGTCCGCCGAAGATGTCGCCAAACATAGAGAAGATGTCATTCATGTCCATGCTGGCTCCACCGCCGAATCCGCCGCCGAATCCGCCCTGAGGACCGTTGAATCCAAACTGGTCGTACTGCTGACGCTTCTGAGGGTCGTGCAGAACCTCGTAAGCTTCGGCAGCTTCCTTAAACTTTTCTTCCGCCTCCTTGTCGCCAGGGTTGCGGTCAGGGTGATACTTGATGGCTATCTTGCGGTAAGCCTTCTTGATTTCGTCTTCTGATGCCTGCTTATCTACGCCAAGCACCTCATAATAGTCTCTCTTAGCCATTGCTAATTCTTTATTCTAATAATGATGTTTCTTGAATGATATTCTCCTCCTTGATGATGGATAAACTGAAGCCAATCAAATTATAGGCAATTAAATCACGAAGATGATTGGCTCTCAGATTACTGACCTACGGCAACCTTAGCGTGACGAATCACTTTATCGTTGAGGGTGTAACCTGTCTGTACACAGTCTATTACCTTGCCCTTCTTGTCGTCGCCCATTCCTGGTACCATGGCGATGGCCTCATGGAAATCTACATCGAAATCCTTGTCGGCAGTTTCAATCTTCTTTACGCCAAGACCTTCGAGTGTCTTCACGAACTTGTTGAAAATCATCTGCACGCCTTCCTTGATGGCCTTAGGGTCCTCGCTCTTGTCGGCAAGTGCGCGCTCAAAGTCGTCGAGAACAGGGAGGATGGCAGAAATGGTCTTCTCGCCGCCGTTGAGGATAAGGTCTGCCTTCTCCTTCATGGTGCGCTTGCGGTAGTTCTCAAATTCTGCAGTCTTGTAGAGCAGCGTCTTCTTGAGTTCTTCCACTTCCTGCTGAGCCTTGGTCAATGGGTCAACCTCAGCGTTCTCTGCCTTGTTGTCAGCGTTCTCTGCCTTGTTGTCAGCCTTAGCCGACTCATTGTCAGTTCCAGCTTCCTTCTCTTCGGCATTTGCCTCGGCATTATTCTCGTTTTGAGTAGCGTTCTGCTCAGCGTTCTCGTTAAGAACCTGCTCCTGAGCGTTACCGTCTTCAACTTTTATCTTCTTTTCTTGTGACATAGTCTTAAATTTTTTAAACATGATTATTTTTTATTAGGTGTTTAACAAAGAGTGTGCCAATCCGATTCGCATCAGATTGGCACTCTCTCTATATATATAAATATGTGTATTCCGGTTACTGCTGCACGCCATACATCTTAGCCTTCTGCTCCTTGATGGCCTCATCGTAGATATACTCGTCGTAAGACATGAGCTTGTCGATGGTTCCAGATGGAGTGAGCTCGATGATGCGGTTTGCCACGGTGTTGATGAACTCGTGGTCATGGCTGGCGAAGAGGATGTTGCCTCTGAAAGCCACCAGGTTGTTGTTGAATGCCTGGATACTCTCCAAGTCCAGGTGGTTGGTAGGAGTATCGAGAATCAGACAGTTGGCGTTCTGCAACTGCATGCGGGCAATCATACATCTCATCTTCTCACCTCCTGAGAGCACGTTCACCTTCTTCAGCACTTCCTCGCCGCTGAAGAGCATTCTTCCCAGGTAGCCCTTCATCGCTACCTCGTTGCCTGGACCATACTGGCTCAGCCAATCTACCAGGTTCATGTCGCTCTGGAAGAACTCGGTGTTGTCGAGTGGGAGGTAGGCAGTGGTGATGGTTACACCCCACTTGTATTCACCTGCGTCAGCCTTACGGTTGCCGTTGATGATCTCGAAGAGCGCAGTCATCGCCTTAGGGTTATGAGAGAGGAATACCACCTTCTCGCCCTTTTCGATGTTGAAGTTTACATTGTCGAAGAGCACTGTTCCGTCCTCATCGCAAGCCTTCAAGCCCTCAACCTCCAGAATCTGGTTGCCTGGTTCACGGTCCATCTGGAAGATGATGCCTGGGTACTTACGGCTAGATGGGCGGATTTCCTCAACATTCAGCTTCTCCAACATCTTCTTGCGGGATGTGGTCTGCTTACTCTTAGCCACATTGGCAGAGAATCGGCGGATGAACTCCTCCAACTGCTTCTTCTTCTCCTCAGCCTTCATCTTCTGGTTCTGAGCCTGACGGAGAGCCAACTGAGAACTCTCGTACCAGAAAGAGTAGTTACCGGCAAACATGGTTACCTTGCCGAAGTCGATATCCACGGTCTGTGTGCTGACAGCATCGAGGAAGTGACGGTCGTGAGAAACCACGAGAACGGTCTGCTCGATGTTGCTGAGGTATTCCTCCAACCACTCTACGGTGTCGAGGTCGAGGTCGTTGGTAGGCTCATCGAGGAGGAGGTTGTCTGGGTTACCGAAGAGAGCCTTCGCCAGCATTACGCGCACCTTCTCTGTGTTAGAAAGCTCACCTACGAGCTTATCGTGGAGTTCCTCTTTTACGCCAAGGTTCTGGAGAAGCTGGGCAGCGTTGCTTTCTGCCTCCCAACCGTTCATCTCAGCGAACTTGAGTTCCAACTCAGCAGCCAGGTTACCATCTTCCTCTGTCATTTCTGGCTTAGCGTAGAGGCGCTCGCGCTCCTTCATGTTTGCCCACAATGGCTGATGGCCCATCAGAACGGTGTCCATCACGCGGAACTCGTCATACTTGAAGTGGTCCTGCTCCAAAACGGAAAGGCGCTCGCCTGGTCCCATCTCCACAGTTCCCTTGTTTGGCTCCAGATCGCCGCTGATGGCACGGAGGAGAGTTGACTTACCGGCACCGTTGGCACCGATTACGCCGTAAATATTACCATGTGTGAACTTGAGGTTTACATCTTTGTAAAGCACTCGCTTACCGAATTGAATTGCAAGATTTTGTACTGTAATCATTCCTTATTTCTAAATATCTTTTATCTGATTTTATCTTAATTTGGGTGCAAAGTTACGAAAAATTATTTGTATATCAATGTTTTATTGGCAAAAGTTACTAATTTTTAGTTAAAAAAGGGGCTCTTCTTTGTTATTTTGCAGAAAAGTCTTACTTTTGTAGGCTGAATTGGCACCAAGAGGGGCTGATCAAGACACAAGATAGCAACAAAACAAGAAATGAAACAACAGAATAATAAAGGTAATTTCAGTAAGCATAGCAACAATGCTTACGGCTATGGCAACCCCAACGAATACGACCACTACAAGGTGGAGAAACCAGCACAGCTGTTGGAGTGGCTGATGGAGAACGTGAAGGGTCCTAGCAAGACCAAGGTGAAGCAAACCTTGCAGGGCAGGGGAATCAAGGTGGATGGAAAGACCATCACCCAGTTTGACTACGCCCTGAAACCGGGCATGAAGGTGAGCGTAAGCAAAACCAAGAAGAACCAGGAGGTCTTCAAGAGCAGATACATCAAGATTGTTTACGAAGACCGCTACATCATCGTAGTTGAGAAGAACGTGGGTATCCTCAGTATGGCTGCCGGTCATTCTACGCTCAACGTGAAGACCGTATTGGATGATTACTTCCACAAGACCCGCCAGAACTGTCAGGCTCACGTGGTTCACCGACTCGACCGCGACACCTCGGGTCTGATGATCTACGCCAAGGATAAGCAGACCGAGCTTGCCCTGGAGGATGACTGGCATCATAACGTTTACGACCGCCGATATGTGGCCCTGGTTTCCGGAGAGATGGAGGAAGATGAGGGAACCGTAGCCAACTGGCTGAAGGATAACAAGGCTTATATCACTTATGCCAGCGATACGGACAATGGCGGCAAGTACGCCGTTACCCATTTCCATACCCTGCAGCGCACCACCGAGCATTCTCTGGTGGAATATAAGCTGGAGACGGGTAGAAAGAACCAGATTCGTGTGCATACTGCCGATATGGGACACCCGGTTTGTGGTGACATTAAGTATGGTAATGGAGATGATCCATGCGGTCGTCTTTGCCTGCATGCTTATGTGCTCTGCTTCTACCATCCGGTAACCCATCAGCCGATGGAGTTCGAAACGCCGATTCCTAACGAGTTCGTCAGAGCGATGAAGGAAGATAGCAAGCCTTTCGACGAAAGAGGAAAAAAGCCATTCGATGAAAGAGGAAAGAAGCCTTTTAATGCAAATCGCAAGCCATTCAGAAAGGAGAGGCGCAATGGATAATTTCCTTTATTATGCTTTTGCATTGGCGGCTCTGGTGATAGGCATCGTAGTCTTGAAGAAGGTTGCCACCTGCATGATCAAGATGGTGGTAGGCTCCATTATGGTTTTGGTGCTCCTGGCCATTTATTGGCTTTACATTTCATGATGAAAATACTCAGATAAAAAGCTCAGATAAAAATATTCTGATAAAAAATAAGTCCGGTAAGAATCAAGCCATGCTTGAACTTACCGGACTTTTCTATCCTTTTACCTTAGTAACTATTTCTTCATCAATTAGAGGATGGTCTTCACAGCCTCCAACATACCCTTCTCCTGGATGAGGTCGAGATCCTTCTTAACCAACTCTGTCAAGCCAGGAACAGTCTCGTTCAGATTCTCATGCCAGATGTAGTCGAAGCCGAGTACACCCTCTGCCACCTTCTGGGTGTCGCCAGTAGCCCAAAGCTCAGTCAGCTTGTCCATGATCTTCTGGTCGTCGTTTGGCTGGATAGGAGCACCGTCCTCACGAACACCACCCTTATAGTATGTGATGATGGCAGCAAGACCGAATACCAATCCCTGTGGCAACTCACCCTTACGCTCCAAGTAGATCTTCACGCCTGGGAGGTCGCGAGTCTCGAACTTAGGGAATGAGTTCAGCATGATGCTGGTTACCTGGTGGTCAACGAATGGGTTCTCGAAACGCTCCAATACGTCAGAAGCGAACTTCTGAAGCTCGTCCATAGGGAGATTCAATGTCTGCATCAACTCCTCGAACTGTACCTTGTGGATGTACTTGCCCAATACTGGGTGCTCGCAAGCATCGCGAACGATGTTCACACCGCTGAGGTATGTAACAGGGCTCAATACAG
>OLGI01002489.1_pt1 | contig 13215 bp, 13 predicted proteins | sample 1605221 | NCBI WGS metagenome assembly OLGI01 (sample SAMEA3888915, study PRJEB22519) | human gut metagenome | biome: human gut; feature: human-associated habitat; material: faeces | place: Denmark | collected 2010 | reverse complement strand
CAAAAAGATATCTTCAGGGCAGGGTGTGATTCCCTACCGGCGGTAGAGCCCGCGAGCCGAGAGGCATGATCCGGTGAGATTCCGGGGCCGACAGTATAGTCTGGATGAAAGAAGAATTTCAGGTTTGTTTGTGATATGCGGAAGCGATCCGGCGCTCGAAAAAGAGGACGGGATCGAGGAATTCCGGATCACGGAAGATCGGATCAGTAGCTCTGGAATAGGAAACTGTTTCAGGGCTTTTTTGTGTAACAGGAGATTGATCCGGGAAAGCTGTGAATTGCAGAAAAGTTATATTTCCGAATGAAACAACGGACCGAATATGGAAAACCCTGTAGGCATCTGCTTTACAGGGCTTTTTTTAACAGAAAATTCCTATGGAATTTCCTGCTTGCGCCCGTAAGGCAGGTTTGCGGAAAGGAGTGAAAAAGATGACGGACCGGGATTATATGCTGCGGGCCATTGAGCTTGCAAAAGGGGGACTTGGCTGGACAAGTCCGAATCCCCTCGTGGGAGCTGTGATCGTGAAAGATGGAAGGATCATAGGGGAAGGTTATCATGAGCGGTACGGAAAACTCCACGCGGAGCGAAATGCCATTGCGTCGCTTACGGAAAGCGCGGAGGGTGCGACACTCTATGTGACGTTGGAGCCGTGCTGTCATTACGGAAAGACACCGCCCTGCACGGAGGCGATCCTCGAGCAGAAGATCGCAAGAGTTGTGATCGGTTCAAGAGATCCAAATCCCCTGGTAGCAGGAAAAGGCGCGGCGATCCTAAGAGCAGCGGGAGTCCGGGTGGAAGAGGACTTTATGCGTGAGGAATGCGATGCGTTAAATCCGGTATTCTTTCATTACATCACAAAGAAAACCCCCTATGTGGTCATGAAATACGCCATGACGGCGGACGGAAAGATCGCTGCGCGGACCGGCGACTCCAAGTGGATCACAGGAGAAAGCGCAAGGAAAAAGGTGCAGGAGCTGCGCCACCAGTATATGGGGATCATGGCTGGGATCGGCACGGTCCTGGCAGACGATCCGATGTTAAACGTCCGGATCCCCGGGCTGAAGAGTCCGGTGCGGATCATCTGCGACAGTGGGCTCAGGATCCCAATGGATTCACAGATCGTGAAGACGGCAAAGGAGTACCGGACCATCGTAGCGTATGCGGGGGAGCATTCCGGGGAAGGCTGTAAAGAAGCGGAAGAGAAAGAGGAACAGCTTCACACGGCCGGCGTGGAGACCGTGTCGGTCCCGGACGCAGACGGGCGTGTGGATCTTAGAAAGCTCATGGAATATCTTGGAAAACAGGGCATCGACAGCGTGCTTTTAGAGGGCGGAGGTACCTTAAATGACGCGGCGCTGTCAGCCGGGATCGTAAACGAGATCTGCGCGTTTATCGCACCGAAGATCTTCGGCGGTGCCGGTGCGAAGACTCCGGTTTCCGGGATCGGTGTGGCGCATCCGGCGGAAGCCGTGAAGCTGACGCTGAGACAGATGGAGACGATCGGGGATGATCTGATGCTCAGATATTCGGTAGATTGAAGATGGGAAAGGAAGTAAGGGCATGTTTACAGGGATCGTAGAAGAACTCGGACAGGTGAAGGCACTTTCCCTGCGCGGAAATTCCGGTACACTGACGGTAAAAGCGAAAAAAGTTCTGGAAGGAACAAAGATCGGTGACAGCATTGCGGTCAATGGTGTCTGCCTTACGGTCACGAATATGAAGAATAATGAGTTTTCCGCCGATGTGATGGCGGAGACGGTGAGGAGAAGCAGCCTCGGAGCACTGCGGGATGGAAGTTATGTAAATCTGGAGCGGGCCATGGCGGCGGATGGCAGGTTTGGCGGTCATATCGTTTCCGGTCATATTGACGGAACCGGTCAGATCGAATCGATGAGACGGGAAGAGCATGCAGTCTGGGTCACGATCGCATGTGCGGATAAGATCCTGGATCTGATCGTGGAAAAAGGGTCGATCTGCATCGACGGGATCAGCCTCACGGTGGCGGCAGTGACAAAACGGAACTTTTCAGTGTCAGTGATCCCGCATACCGGCGAGGAGACAACGCTTTTGAAGAAAAAAGCAGGAGATGCGGTCAATCTGGAAAACGACATTGTGGGGAAACTATATCAATATTGCCAGCGCTGTTTGGGGAGCGGTGGGTTTTATATTAGGAGTCCTAACAAAAGACCGATTAGCAAACTTATGGGAGTGGTTATCTGCAATGTTCTGATTAAACTGCATTTCCGTTGTAAACGAAACAGCTGTTCTTCCATCTCTATGGAGTAATCCTCTAATTCAGAGCATTTATTGGCTGCATATTGTGAAAGCTCTATAGCTTGCTGTATATCTTTATCGGTATATTTCATGATAACTTTCTTTTTGGCAAAAATACTATAAATAATTGAATATGAAACGAGTTTTATTTTTAATCTGTGTTCTGTCCTTAGTGGCAAACACTGTTTTAGCACAAGAACGTCCGGAAATGAGACGTGAAAATCGTAGAAACACAGAAACAACCGAGAGGCAAATACCTCCAGGACATCCGGAGAGAGTCGATGGGCAGAATCCAAATGCCGAAAAACAGCCAATGACTTTTATGCAGTCGTTAAAATTGAGAACAGATGTGGGGAATCCACAATTTGAGGCTGGGCACATGATGATTAAATCTTCCCGATTTAAAACAGCGTCCTTAGCATGTGCGGCTGTCAGTGGAGGTATCTGGTTCTTCAATAACAGCAAAGACTATGAAGTGGCCGTTGCCGGAACCAGTGTCATTTTTGGAGCGGCTGCTGTCATTCTGTATGCTTCGAGTTTGCGTTATGAATGGTTGGCTGGTAAATACTTGAAAATGTCAGCATCACCAGGTGGGTTGTCTGCCAGTATAACTTTTTAATGTGACATTAAAAGCGGAGAAACAAAAAATCTCCGCTTTTCTTTTGCCATTCCAAAATAAACCCGCATATTTGTGACGCAAAATAATCAAACATGTTAGTCATGTACGCAGAGCGCGGTTAATGCTCATGACATAATGGGCTTTTTTTATGCCCATACATAGACCATTTTACTGACGTCAGTAAAATGATACATACGAAATTGGCGGCTGCCTTTCCCATCAATTTGTTTTGCTCTACGGAGTGACAACTGTTTGATTGTTTCGCGACACGGGAAATGGCAGCCGTTTTTCTGCCTATAGCGAAACAATCAAACAGTATGAAAAAATAAAATCAAAGCGCCCACGGACGCTATGTATCCGCAGAGAAGGTTCAAGAACTGTTTGCCCAGCTGGGTGTTGAACTGTGCGCCGGACGTAAACGTATCCGTGCAGCACGTAGTGACAAATCCATTTCCATCTATGTCAATGGTGGGACAGTCAACATCACCTTTAATGAGAAAGGAGGCAAAGCATGATGTTCTTTGTTTACCATCTGCAGACCTATTCCCCCAAGAACCGGGCATGGAAAAAGGTTATTGATTATGTAGAGAAGTATAAAGATGTTCTTATCAAGGATGAACTTTCCCTGGATGCACTCAAGCATGAAATAGGCGATGTGGTCAACCGCATCAATGCCGAACATCCGAAGATGAAACGTATGCAATACACTGCCAGCCCGATTGACAATGACCGTACCATACGTATCGAGGCCCATGTCATAAGTGGTGGATGCCCGGACACGGTATTCTTTCTCGATATTTGCAAGGTACGTTCCATTTATCAATTTAGTGAGAAGGCGAATATGCTGGAACAGAAAGGAGGCAAAGAATGAATACCGAAATCAATAACATCGTATTGACCTCCTCCATCAGCGAAACCATCTCGATTTTACAAAATGGCGTTGCCGGTGCTTGTTGCAATACCATAGATAGAGCTACTGGATTAATCTTAGACTTGAAAGTCAACAATGAAGTTAGTGCTGATGACATTATATCCGTAATAAGTGATTTACGCATAGTGTCATCCATGATAAGAAGCTTGACTCCGGAAGAAGAGAAAGGAGGCGCACAATGAGCAAGAAGATAGGATTCCGTTCTTATCAAAACGACGAAGAACCGGACAAACGAGACGAATTGGAGAAGCAACAAGCCGAGCGGCAGAAAGCCATAGCAAACTTCATCGGCCAGAACTACTCGCCCATCGGTACCACTTCACAGAAATGTTACAAGACCACCGCTGAACTGGTATATGAGCTGTCGAACATTGTCGATGTCGCTCCGATGGCGCTGGCCAAACAACTGTCTGATGCCGGGTACCATGTAGAATATTTGGCAGGACAACCCTACTGGGTGATGTACGAGAGAGCATAAATTCGTGCGGCTGCACCTCATTTTGTACGAACTTGTACAAATCGGTGCAGCCGCATTTATTTGATAAATAAAACATTATGAATCATCCGCACGATTGTACGGCTTTTGGCCCCTATTATAGGGTGAAGCTATTGAAACATTGCATGCCTTCCCGCTTGCTCTCATCCATGACGTGCGCATAAATCATCGTTTCCCGGATATTGCTATGTCCAAGCAATTTTTGCAGGCTGGATAAGTCTTTTGTTTTCCGGAGATAAATAGTTGCAAACGTATGTCTTCCTGTCTTGGCCGATATTTTTTTGTTAATCCCAAGTTCCTTGGCAATGGCCTTCAACTGTCGGTTAACGACCTGGTCACATTGAACGTTCCTGAACAGACGTCCTTCTTCCCTACCCTCTGCCCATTCTTCCAGAAGTTTTTCCGCAGGTACCGGCATCGGAATCTTTATCGGTTCCGGTTTACAGTTCCGGTTCTTCACACGGTAGTAAGTCAGCACATCATTGTTTACCTGCTCGATACAGAACATACGTGCATCCGTAATGTGCATGCTCGTGAAACACATGAAAAGAAAGAAGGCCAAGGTCAGCTGAAGCTTTTCCGGCAATGTTCTTTGATAGTATAATTGCACAAACTGCATCAGCTCCTCCTCTGTCAGATAGTCCACATCGCTTTGATAAGGTATATTCTTCATCACTACATGTACGGCGACAACGGAAAAACAGGGTTTATAGACACGGGCACGCCGTGCCAACAATTCCACCAGCGCCAAAGAGTCCTTGCCTCCCGAAAGCCCGATAAGAATCTTATCGCCGTCCTCTATCAGCCCATATTCCACCACACCTTTGCTAAACCGCTTGTCTATGCGGCGCAACATCTTTTCTTCTTCAGTAAATTGTGCCATTGATACGAGTTATGAGTTATAAGTTATGAATTATAGCTCTTCCGGTTGCAAAAGTAAGGCAAAAGAACGATTTAAAGAAGAATTAACAAAATAGAATTACGGAAACCAGCTTTATTCACGATAAATTTGTATTTTTGACCTTCTGAACAATCAGCATGTATCAATATGAATAAAAAATATATCCTTTTCTTTCTATTCGGCCTTTTGAGCATAACAATTTCCGCACAAAGCCTGGCAGAAGCCAAAGCCTTGTACGAGAAGGGAGAATACGAAGAAGCCAAGCCCGCCTTCAAAAAACTCGTCAAGACACAATCTGGCAATGGAAATTACAACCTATGGTACGGTGTATGTTGCCTGGAAACCGGCGAACCCGCAGAAGCCTTGAAGTACCTGGAAAGCGCCGTCAAGAGACGTGTCCCCAGCGGGCAACTCTATTTGGCCCGGGCATACAATGATTTATATCGGTTCGAAGATGCCATCGAAACTTATGAGACCTACATTTCCGACCTGAGAAAGAGAAAACGCTCCACCGAAGAGGCCGAACAATTATTGGAAAAAAGCAAATCCAACTTGCGCATGCTGAAAGGCGTGGAAGAGGTCTGCTTCATCGACAGCTTTGTGGTAGACAAGGAAAAATTCCTGGATGCATACAAAATCAGCCCCGAATCGGGCAAGCTGTTCATGTACGACACCTACTTCAATGATTCCGGTAAGGAAGGCGGAACGGTATACGAAACGGAGCTGGGCAATAAGCTATATTATAGCGAAATGCAACCGGACAGCACCCTCAGTATCCTTTCGCGCAACAAGTTGCTGGACAAATGGAGTGATGGCAGCTTGTTGCCCGGAAGCATCAACGAGGCCATGAATGCAGACTATCCCTATGTACTTACGGACGGTATCACTATCTACTATGCTTCGGATGGCCCTGGCTCGATGGGAGGATATGACATTTTCGTCACCCGTTACAATACGAATACCGACTCCTATCTGATGCCGGAAAATGTGGGCATGCCGTTCAATTCGCCCTACAACGACTATATGTACGTCATCGACGAATTCAACGACTTGGGATGGTTTGCCTCCGACCGCTACCAGCCCGAAGGCAAAGTGTGTATCTATGTATTCATTCCCAACTCATCCAAGCAAGTGTACAACTACGAAGGGATGGACCCGGACAAGATGATATCATTGGCGCAACTTCACTCTATCAAGGACACATGGACGGACACCGATGCGGTAAAGGGCGCCCGAGAAAGGCTTCGGACTGCTGCCAACGCAAAGCCGCGGACTACCAAGAAGCATGATTTCCAATTCATCATTGACGACCACTCCACCTACTACCAGCTGGACGATTTCCGCTCCCCACAGGCCAAAGCCTCGTATGGCAAATACAATCAGCTGGAGCAGAGCTACAAACAACTGCAGGAGAAACTGGAAGATATGCGTTCGGAATACTCCCGAGCCAACAAGCAGGAAAAGGACAAGATGTCCGCCGCCATCCTCGACCTGGAGCAACGTGTACGGCAATTGTCCACTGAGATGGAGCAGACTGCCATTCAAGTGCGCAACCTGGAAAAACAAGCCACCAAATAAAGACAACTATGGATATACTCATTATCGCCTCATTGATTATAGGAGCAGTAATCTTGTTCTTAGTGGAATTATTCGTAATTCCGGGCATCAGCGTTGCCGGTTTTCTGGCAGGAGGTTGCATCATCTTTGCCAACTACTATGCCTTTGCCTATATGGGCACCACGGCAGGTGTCATTACGCTTATCATATCTGCCCTGGCTTGTATCGGCTCGTTGGTATGGTTCATGCGCTCCAAGACACTCGACAAAATTGCATTGAAAAAAAACATCACCTCCAAAGTAGACCGTAGTGCCGAGGAAAAAGTCAAGGTAGGTGATATAGGCGTAACCACTACCCGCCTGGCTCTTATCGGCTATGCCGAAATCAACGGAGACATCGTGGAAGTAAAGTCATCAGACGGCTTCCTGAACGAAAAGACTCCGATTATCGTAGACCGTATTGCCGACGGAGTCCTCTTAGTGGAGCGGCTCAAGCAGTGAAATTTCAGGAATCAACCTATTTATAACTAACAATTAATATTTAATCTCATGGATCCAAGCACAATGTATTTAACCGCCTTCCTCATTATAGGAGGCATTATTTTCCTGGTACTTTTCTTCCATTATGTACCGTTCTTCTTGTGGCTGTCTGCCAAAGTATCGGGAGTAAACATCTCGCTGGTACAACTTTTCCTGATGCGTATCCGTAATGTTCCTCCTTATATCATTGTGCCCGGCATGATTGAAGCTCATAAAGCAGGATTGCAAAACATCACGCGCGACGAACTGGAAGCGCACTACCTTGCCGGAGGTCACGTAGAGCGGGTGGTACACGCACTGGTATCCGCCTCTAAAGCCAATATCGAGCTGCCGTTCCAGATGGCAACCGCCATCGACCTTGCCGGCCGTGACGTGTTCGAAGCCGTACAGATGTCCGTTAACCCCAAAGTAATTGACACCCCTCCCGTGACAGCTGTTGCCAAAGACGGTATCCAGCTGATTGCCAAGGCCCGTGTAACGGTGCGCGCCAATATCCGCCAATTGGTGGGAGGTGCCGGAGAAGACACGATTCTGGCCCGTGTAGGCGAGGGTATTGTGTCTTCCATCGGTTCGTCAGAGAATCATAAGTCTGTATTGGAGAATCCGGATTCTATCTCCAAACTGGTATTGCGCAAGGGGTTGGATGCCGGAACAGCATTCGAAATTCTGTCCATTGACATTGCTGATATTGACATAGGTAAGAATATCGGTGCCGCCCTGCAGATAGACCAAGCCAATGCCGACAAGAACATTGCTCAAGCCAAGGCAGAGGAACGCCGCGCCATGGCCGTAGCCACAGAGCAGGAAATGAAGGCAAAAGCCCAGGAAGCCCGTGCCAAAGTTATCGAGGCAGAAGCGGAAGTACCCAAGGCCATGGCCGAAGCATTCCGCAACGGCAATCTGGGTATCATGGACTATTACCGGATGAAGAATATAGAAGCCGACACTTCCATGCGCGAAAACATTGCTAAACCGACGACGGGCAATACCAGCCAGCCGTTGAGTAAATAACCCGAAAAGTAACTGACGAAACGCCGGAACCGGTGAACAAGAATCGGTTCCCGGCGTTTCTATTTATAAACAAAAGATTAAAGCCTCAAGCATATGAAGAAATATTTCGCCTCTTCCGAACTGATCATCAATGAAGACGGTTCTGTATTTCATCTTCACGTAAAGCCCGAATGGCTGGCAGACAAAGTCATCTTGGTAGGCGACCCCGGACGGGTGGCACTGGTTGCCTCCCATTTCGAGAACAAGGAATGTGAAGTGGAAAGCCGCGAGTTCAAGACTATCACCGGTACTTACCAGGAGAAACGTATTACGGTGGTTTCCACCGGTATCGGATGTGACAACATCGATATCGTGATGAACGAACTGGATGCCCTGGCAAACATCGATTTCGAGACGCGCGAAGAAAAGCCCCGTCTGCGTAGCCTTGAGCTGGTACGTATCGGCACCTGCGGCGGCTTGCAACCCTACACTCCGGTAGGCACATTCGTATGTTCTGAAAAGTCCATTGGTTTCGATGGGCTGCTCAACTTCTATGCCGGACGCAACTCCGTGTGCGACCTGCCCATGGAGCGTGCCTTCCTCAACCATATGGGATGGTCCGGCAACATGTGTGCCCCTGCCCCCTACGTCATTGACGCAAGCACTGAACTGATAGACCGCATCGCACAAAACGACATGGTACGTGGCGTAACGATTGCCGCCGGGGGCTTCTTCGGACCTCAAGGACGCGAGTTACGCGTGCCGCTTGCCGACCCACATCAGAATGAGAAGATTGAAAAATTTGAATACAACGGCTACCGTATCACCAACTTCGAGATGGAAAGTTCTGCCCTGGCAGGCTTGAGCCGTCTGATGGGGCACAAGGCCATGACGGTATGCATGGTCATTGCCAACCGCCTGATAAAAGAAGCTAACACGGGATACAAGAATACGATAGATACTCTTATCAAAACAGTACTCGACCGTATCTAAGTATCCTTCAAGAAATGCTCCTCCCTTTCCTTCAGCCAATCCTAGGAGTAGGGTTTAGTAATGACTTCATCACATCCTGCTTGACGTGCCCGTTGCTGGTCTGTATAGTGTAGCAATGTCCTGCTATACCCACAATGGGCACAGAGGCGGATTAGGCTTTATAAGCATCTATCCATTATCGATTTGCACAAAGTTACGATAAAAGCCCATAAGTTGAATCACCATCTCTCTTTTTTGTAAAGAAACCATTATCTTTGCTGAATAAAAATAAGCCGGATAAAATGAACCAAGATACCATTTGTGCCATAGCCACCGCCCAAGGGGGAGCCATAGGATGCATCCGTGTCTCCGGACCGGATGCCATAGAGATAACATCCCGCATATTTACCCCTGCCCGGAAGGGGAAGAAGCTGAAGGATGCCAAGCCATACACACTTACCTTCGGTCATATCCATGAAGAAGAAAACATCATAGACGAAGTACTTGTAAGCTTATTCCGTGCCCCCCACTCGTACACGGGCGAGGATAGCACGGAAATCATGTGCCACGGTTCGAGCTATATTCTTCAGAAGGTGTTGCAACTGCTCATCGGTAATGGTTGCCGCCTGGCAGCTCCCGGTGAGTACACGCAACGGGCCTTCTTGGGCGGCAAAATGGACCTAAGCCAGGCCGAAGCCGTGGCCGACCTCATCGCCTCCACCTCTGCCGCCACTCACCGCCTCGCCATGAGCCAAATGCGCGGTGGGTTCAGTAAAGAGCTGGCCTCACTACGCGACCAATTGCTGCACTTCACATCACTCATAGAACTGGAGCTGGACTTCAGCGACCACGAAGAACTGGAATTTGCCGACCGCTCCGAGCTATGTCTCCTAGCAGACGGCATAGAGCAGGTAATTTCCCGTTTAGTACAATCCTTCAGTGTAGGCAATGCCATCAAGAACGGCGTGCCCGTAGCCATCATCGGCGAAACGAACGCTGGTAAATCCACCCTGTTGAATGCACTACTAAACGAGGAACGAGCCATTGTAAGCGACATACACGGGACAACCCGCGATGTGATAGAAGACACAGTCAATCTTGGTGGGATAACTTTCCGATTTATTGATACGGCAGGCATACGCGAAACGAACGACACCATCGAGAACCTAGGAATTGAGCGAACCTTCCAGAAATTGGAGCAGGCGGAAATCGTGCTCTGGATAGTTGATGCCACGAATGCCGTCTCACGGATACCACAACTAACTACCCAGATACTTCCCCGTTGCGAAGGGAAACGGCTCATTCTCGTATTCAACAAGGCCGATCTGGTGCAGGATGCCTCAACCATCCCCAACCCCAGTTTCACCGTGGCCGCTACTAATGTGCAATGCATCTCCATCTCTGCCAAAGGACGTACCAACCTCGACAAGCTTCAGCAAATGCTAATCTCTGCCGCTAACCTGCCCACGGTTACCCAAAACGATGTCATTGTCACGAATATACGCCACTACGAGGCTTTGACCCATGCCTTGGAAGCCATCCACCGGGTCCAACAAGGATTAGCAGAAAATCTATCCGGAGATTTTGTTTCACAAGATATCCGCGAATGCATTTTCCATCTAAGCGATATTGCAGGGGAAGTTACGAACGATATGGTACTTGGGAATATTTTTGAACATTTCTGCATCGGGAAATAGGTAGTGATTACCAACGATTAGTATAGATTACTATTGATTAATAAGGCGTTGAATTTCAACGCCTTTCTTTTTGCTCGTATGGACGATGGTTATCGTTTATACTTGTTTTTCAGCTCATTTTTGTACCGTATTTGGGCCTCGGGGGTTTGCATAGTAAAACCATCGGTAAGGTTGTGGTCTCTGTGGTACGCACTGGTACGTAGTGGTACGCAATGACACAGTTTTGGCGAAATAACAAGCGAAAGAAATGAGTAGTAAAATGGATTTTCAGAAAAAATGTAAGTGGTGCGATGCTATTTTCACAGCACACAAGACCACTACAAACTATTGTTCTCACAAATGTGCTAGCCTTGCCTACAAAGACCGGGTGAGGAAAGAACGAGTTGCAAGCCTGCAAATTGAGTTTAGTAAAGAGGTTAAAAAGAATCCCGACTTGGAAAAAGCGTTTCTCACCCCTACCGAAGTTTCTGTTTTGCTTGGAATAGGCAGAACGTCTACTTATAGGTATATCAGAACCGGACAAATAAAAGTTGTCCGATTTAATGGCAAAACACTGATCAAGCGTACTGATATAGAGCAGATGTTTGATTTCCTATCAATACAAGAAGAGAGTAAGCCTAAAGAAAAAGCCCCTATCACCGAATTCTACACCACAGCCGAAGTCAAAGAGAAATACAATGTAGTTGATTCGTGGATATTCGTTGTCGCCAAGAAGCACAATATCCCCCGAACCTTTAATCGAGGCAAAACTTATTGGAGCAAAAAGCATATCGACAATTATTTCTCAAAGAAAGCTGCTAATCCAGAAATCACCGAGTGGTACACCGTGCAGGAGATTCAAAAGAAGTTCAATATGACTTTGGCAGCCATCTATGTGCTTGCCTCGAAGAATGCTATTCCCAAAAAGAAAGAGGGCGTCATGGTTAGCTACTCAAAGAAACATTTCGACATAGCCAAAGGCATAGCCCAACCCGACGAGCCACAATATTATACGGTAGCAGAGGCAATGGCAAAGTTCAATCTCACACGAGATCAACTCTATCATTACGCCAAATACCACAACATTCCCAGAGTGAAAGTTGGCAAATACGTTAAGATCTCCCGACTAGAACTTGACCGACTCTTGGGTGGTCCCAAAATAGAGTAAGTTATTAAGCGGTGACGGTAGTCACCATCATATCACCAATTTTCTTTGCAATCATAAAACAAGTATAAACATTTAAATAACAATCGTATGACGCACACATGTACCAAAGTTACGGTTCGCCAAAGAGCCATCCGTAACGACAAAATCTCTCTTTACCTTGATTATTATCCGGCCGTTCGCCATCCTGAAACCATGATTATGAGCCGTCGGGAGTATCTCGGCATTTACATTTACGCCCACCCGAAGAACGAGATGGAGCGTGAGTTCAACAACGATATGTTAAACAAAGCCGAAGCCATCCGCTGCATCCGGGTACAATCACTAATCAATGAGGAATTCGGTTTCTTAGACAAGCACAAAATGAAAGCCGATTTCCTTGCCTACTTCGCCAAAATGATGCGCACCAAAGATCAGAAATGGAAGGTAGTCTACGCCCATTTCTCAAACTTCGTGCAGGGCAAATGCACCTTTGGTGAAGTGAATGTCGATCTTTGTAAACGGTTCCGGGTTTACCTGCTGAATGCCAAACAGCTAAAACACACCGAACATAAAGTATCACTCAATTCCGCTGCAGGCTACTACTCCACGTTCAGAGGTCTGCTGAAAATCGCCTATCGTGATAAACTGCTCCGTGAGAACATTAACGACTTCTTAGAAAAGATCGAATATGAGGACGTAAAGAAAGAGTATCTGACATTAGACGAGGTGAAGCAATTAGCCGCTACGCCTTGTGATATCCCCGTTCTCAAAGCTGCTTCTCTATTTTCCTGCTTGACAGGGCTTCGTATTAGCGACATAATGAACCTGCAATGGTCGGACTTTGGCATCGCTCCCGATCAAGGCTACTGCATTCGCATCCGTACTCAAAAGACTAAAACTGAAGCCACGCTCCCCATCAGCCATGAGGCTTTTGAACTTTGCGGAAAAGTAGGAACAGGCAAAGTATTTAAAGGACTCAGTCGAAGCATGATAAATTATCCTCTGAAAAATTGGCTTAAGAAAGCTAATATACAGAAGCACATTACGTTCCATTGCTTGAGGCATTATGATTTGTCTTTCCCTCTGAAAATAAATAGATTGCAGAAAATTACT
>OLGI01002483.1_pt1 | contig 13251 bp, 9 predicted proteins | sample 1605221 | NCBI WGS metagenome assembly OLGI01 (sample SAMEA3888915, study PRJEB22519) | human gut metagenome | biome: human gut; feature: human-associated habitat; material: faeces | place: Denmark | collected 2010 | reverse complement strand
CACTGGCTGCTGTAGCAGCACTCACCGCTGGCGTATCCGCTTACGCTGCAAATCCGTTCTCTGATGTTACCCCGGATGACTGGGCATTCCAGGCAGTATCCGACCTGTCCGCTCAGGGCGTCGTAGAAGGCTATCCGGATGGCTCTTTCAAGGGCGAAAGAAACATGACCCGTTACGAACTGGCTCAGATCATCGCTCGCCTGATGGCTAAAGAAGATCAGCTGAATGCAGAACAGCAAGCTACCCTTGACAAGCTCGCTGGCGAATACGCTGACGAACTCGCAAACCTCGGCGTTCGCGTAGCAAACCTCGAAAAGAAAGTCGGCAACATCTCCTGGTCCGGCGATGCTCGTATGCAGTACCAGCATAACCTCGGCGAAACTACAAAGCATGAAGATTCTTGGAATGGCCGTATGAGAATCAACGTTCAGGGACAGGTCAATGATGAAGTCACTGTCAATGGTCGTTTCGTAACCAACATGTACTTCAAAAATGCACCTGAAGAAGATAACGATGATGGCGATACCACGATGGACCGCATCAACGCAAAATGGACTCCGAACGATGCTACCTATGTTACTATCGGCCGTCAGGGCGTAGCTCTTGACCAGACCGGCACCTTCTGGGATGAAGATGGCGTATTCGACGGCGTTGCTGCTGGCTGGGATAATGGTAAATTCGGCGTAGAAGCTGGCTATGGTCGTTTCAAAGATGCTGGTAACGCATCTGGCTGGTCTAGCTATGATAAGACCGAAGCTTGGTATGGCAAACTGACTGGACACATCGCTGACGCAGCTGATGTTTCTGCTTTCTACCTGAAGAATGCACAGAAACAGGATGTTGGCGATGCTAAGGGCGAAAACGCATCCGTTTGGGGCGCTGGCCTCTCCTATGGCATCGGCGACTTCACCATCGATGGCGACTATGTGAAGACCCAGAAGACTCCATCTGGTGATGCTGCTCTGTGGACTGCCGGCCTCACCTATGGCGAAGTCGATACCGACAAAGTTGGTTCCTGGTCTCTCGGCGCTCACTATGTCAAGGCTGATAAAGATTCTATGTACCTCGGCAACACCGCTCTGGACATGGGCGATCAGCTTGATTTCGCTAGCGATACCAACGTGAAGTTCTGGGTTGCTAAACTCGGCGTAGCTGTACAGAAGAACGTTGAACTCGACGCTTACTACAACTTCGCAGCGAAAGCTGACACCGGCGCAGATCCGGACGATACCTGGGGCATCGAACTCAACTACGCATTCTAATCTCACCCTGAGACTAAAAAAGAACTCCTTCGGGAGTTCTTTTTTTATGGGAGATTCACTCACGCGTTGCATCGAGGCTTCTGACATAACGCTTCAGAAGGAAGGCGCAGAAGTACGGGAAGGTATAGATGTTTTCCTGGCACCCGATATTCCCCCGGACGAGTTTGATGCCGCGTGAGATATCGCTGTAGTTTGGGTTATTGATGAGCTGGCGGAGGGAGGCGGCCGCGCCATTTCCTGCTTTCACTTCCAGCGGGATGAGTTCATGCTGGCTACGGATGAAGAAATCTTCTTCCAAGCTGGAATTTTCTTTCTTATAGTAGAAAAGGGGAAGCCCTGCTTTGAAGAGCGCTTCGGCGATCATATTCTCATAGAGCGCTCCCTTGTATACGCCAAGGTTTTGGTTGGCACGGAGGTCTTCTTGCGCTTCTTCGTCCAGAGAGGCGATGAGTAGGCCGGTGTCTTTGAAATAAATCTTGAAGCGGGTGGGATCCCCATTCCCTTTGAGTGGAAGCTCCGGGAAGTTCAGGCAGTAGCAGAGGTTCACCATGCCGGCATCATTCAGCCACTCGATGGCGTCCATGTAGCGCGAGAGGCGCGCACCACGAGCGACTTTTGTGATTTGGAATTTCTTGTTTTCCTTGGCGAGCTGAGCCGGGATGCTGCGGAAGATAGAGAGGACCTTCGTCTGCTCCAAACCCGGGAGGTACTTGCGGATGTCTTCCTCATAGTCCAGAAGCAGCTGGCGCTGTTTGGGGAGAATTTGTGAGAAGTGCCTCTGCTCAATGTAGGTTTTCACGACGTCGGGCATGCCGCCCAGGAGGCAGTAGTCCAGGAAGAGCGCTCCGTATTGGTCTATTTCCAGCTGGGAAAAAGGGGTGAGGCTTTGCATGTGGGAGAGCATGTCTGTGGTGAGACTTTCTCCATAGCCCTTTGCCCAAAGAAATTCCTCAAAGTCCATGGAGGTCATCTCAAAGTCTTCCTTGTAGCCGACACTGTTGCTCTCGATCCTGCGGTAGTTCAGTCCCAGCATGGAGCCGCTCAGTATGACATCGTAATTTCCTTTGAGCTTGAAAAACTTCAGACTGGTGGCGATGTCAGGAAATTCCTGGATTTCATCAAAAACGAGAAGCGTCTCGTGCGGAATCAGCGCCGCCTCTGGTGAGAGGATGGAAATATTGCGGAGAATGTTTTCCTCGCTGTAGCCGTCAGATAGGATCTGTTTGAATTTGGGCTCTTCGACGAAATTGATGTAGAGAATATGCGGATAGTGGGATCTTGCAAAGTGCAGGATGGACTCCGTCTTCCCGACCTGCCGCGGGCCTTTGATGATGAGCGGTTTGCGATCATTTGATGCTTTCCATTCTTCCAGAAAAGCATCTATTTTTCTTCGTAGATACATGGTATCACCTCATGCGATAAAATCAGGGAATTTCACCTCGTTGTACAATTTTATGAGGCATTTTTCAATGTAGTTGTACAATTTTATGAGGGTGTTTTCGGGATAAAGTGTCAATTTTATGAGCGCATTTTCAGCGCTCGTGTACAATTTCATGTAAATGGTGGGCACGGGCTTGGTACATTTGAGGCTGACTGCGGCATGGAGGCGCCGGGACTTCGATGTTCCCTTGCTGTAGTCAGTCCCGTGTGAGGGGACCCGTTGTTTGTTCATCCGTCTCCCTATCCCCCGCCCTGCCGGCGGCCTCTTCCCGAGGGGAAGGGGCTTTTGTGTGGCGATCCAAAATCAACTATGATTTACCTTGCGTCTTTTGGCCAAAATGGGTACAATAGAACCATCTAACTGATGCTGGCTGGAAGGATTGGCGGACTCCGATGCGGGGGTCCGCTTTTTGATTGGCAGCGGCTGAGAGTGGAGATGCCGGTCATTTCATACCATCCCCCTTCCCGTGGAAGGGGATGCCCGAAGGGCAGGGGGTTGGCCGAAGACGAAAGAGAGCGAAGCCAACCTCCGGCGCTACGCGCCACCTCCTTCCAGAGGAAGGAGGGAGAATGCCGCCTTTCCTGCATCGTCATTTCGAGCGGAAGCGAGAAATCTTTTTCGTTCGCGGTCAGGCAAAAGTTGTGAGGGAAGCGGGGAACGGGAAACACCGTATGCTTCATGTGACTGGGGATCACGGTGCTTCATGCAGATGGATTTACGAAGGAAAACAGCAAACGGCAAACGAAAAAGATCCCTCGGCTGCGCTCGGGATGACGAAACGAGGAAACGCTTCCCGCCCATTCCTTTTCAATCCAGAGCAGAAGCCAACCTCCGGCGCTACGCGCCACCTCCTTCCAGAGGAAGGAGGGAGAAGCGGGATGAGTAGCCCATCTATCCCCTTCCCTTGGAAGGGGAACGCCCGTAGGGCAAGGGGTTGGTCGCGCAAAGCATGGGAAGCGTTGATTGAATCGCCGCGTTTTATTTTATCAGTACTTCCCTAAAAGCTTAGCCAACCTCCGGCGCTACGCGCCACCTCCTTCCAGAGGAAGGAGGGAGAAATCGAAGTAAGTGCATCGCTCTATATACTTCAAGTTTGAAAGCAGGAGTGAGTAGTTAGGGATTGGGGATTAGGGGCGCAAAGTGACTTATGACTGGTAACTTGAATACTTCTTTCGGGCATCGCCCCGTTTCGTCATCCTGAGCGGCGAGAAACGCCGTATGTGAGATGACGAATGCCAGAACAGTTGCGATCTGAGTCGAAGGATCTCGTCGAAACCGCCACCTTCATTCCTAATTCGAGCAAAGATCTCATTCCCCATCAAGGGGGCAGCACGCCCTCGGGACTAACCCTGAACCTTGAACCTCCAAATTATATCTCATCCTCGTCCTGAATATGCAGCTTCTTTCTCCAGTATCTCGAGTAGATCGCGCCGAGCGGATTGTGCGCAAGAAGTCTGTCTTTCACGACAAGAGATGTGACGGGGCCTACTGCATTCGAGGTGAAGATCGTGTCATGTCCCACGCAAAGGCCGCAGATGATATTGAGATCCACGCCTTTTTCTGCCAGAAACCTTGCCTGAAACTTCGGATTGCACATCGCTTCATGCTCCGCTTCCGGATGCACCTGTTTTAAGCCGAAGTTTTTCTTTGCAAAGGAACAGTTCTTGCAGCAGAGGGAGTAGACCTCGAAGCCCTGCTGTCGGAAGTATTTCACGATGTACCTGGCTTCTTCATGAAGACCGATGCAGAAGGCCAGTCCGAGCTTCTTGTAGCCCATCCGTTTGGCAAATTCAGCGGTCTCCTGCAGGCGGCAGATGTCGCTGTAGTATGTCCCTTCGACATAGGCCGCCGCCTCCATGATTTTCCGTTCTTCTTCGGTATAAGCCTTACGGATCTCCTCTTCTTTCACACCCGTACAATTCGCCCCACGGGTATAGCAGGCATGATGCGGGCAGTTTGCACAATCAGCTTTCATAATGGTTCCTCCTTTTATTTTTACACCTGTCTCTATTATAGCGCAAAAAAAGAAATGTAGGGATTAGGGAGTGAATGGTAACTGGTGACTAGGGACTAGGGGGATGGAACGTCATTCACCATTCTCGCCCCTTCCTTTGGAAGAGGCAGTCGAGCGCAGCGAGACGGGGTTGGTCGCGCGCTTGTTGAAAATACGGTTTCTCCGTGTCGTCATCCCAAGAAAACAACACCTGTGTGCTGCCTCTTTCTACTTTCGCGCGTCCTTTATCGGTCTGCAAGGAGGATTTCTCGACTTCGCTCGAAATGACGATACGCATGAAACGGCTTCCACCATTGTTCTTTCTCTTCCTTTCCGATACAATAAAGAAAATCGATTTTCCACTTGTTGTAAAAGGAGACCGCCTATGACTTCTTTCCTGCTCTTGACGGCCATTGTGATCTTTGCCTGTGTGTTTTTGAACCGTGTCTCGGACAAGCTCGGCATCCCTGTGCTTCTCGCCTTTATCCTGCTCGGCATGTTTTTCGGCTCGGATGGTCCTATCAATATCGCTTTTGAAAACTACAACTTTGCCGAAGATATCTGCTCGACCGCACTCATTTTCATCATGTTCTACGGGGGCTTCGGGACGAACTGGTCTATGGCAAAGCCTGTCGCCGCCCCTGCGATCGTACTTTCGAGTGCGGGCGTCGTCGTGACAGCCCTTTTGACAGGCGGATTCATCCACTTCATCCTAGGCGAACCATGGCTCCTGAGCTTCCTCATGGGGTCGGTCATCGCCTCGACGGATGCTGCATCCGTCTTCTCCATCCTCCGTGCGAAAAGGCTGAATCTCAAGTATCACACCGCCTCACTCCTAGAAGTAGAGAGCGGCAGTAACGATCCCGCCGCTTACATGATGACGATCATCTGCATTTCTCTCATGCATGGTTCCGCTGACCTTTGGGGGACGCTCATGCTTCTCGCAGCGCAGATCATTTTCGGGCTTGCCTTCGGCTTCGGCATCGCAGCCATCTCGAAGTGGGCGCTGAAAAAGACCGACTATCTCGCAGGCGGCTTCGACATGGTGCTTTTGACTGCCATCGCCATCTTCGCCTATGCCGCTCCCGCAATGCTGGATGGAAATGGCTACCTCTCCGCCTATATCGCCGGCATCATTTTAGGAAACAGCGATTTCCCCGGAAAGCGCTCGATCGTTCATTTCTTCAATGGCGCAACGAATCTCCTCTCCATGATGATCTTCTTCCTGCTGGGGCTTCTCTCCACGCCATCGAAGCTCCCTGAGATCGCATGGCCTGCCTTCCTCATCGCGCTCTTCCTGACCTTCGTGGCAAGGCCTCTCGGCGTCTTCGCTCTCCTTGCCCCTTTCAAAACGCCCGCTGCTGCAAGCGCTCTGATCTCCTTCGCCGGCCTTCGCGGTGCCTCTGCCATCGTCTTTGCCATCGTTGCTTATACGCAGGCGCCGGTGAATGACATCGTCTTCCATGTCACCTTCTTCATCGTTCTTCTTTCCATCCTCTTTCAGGGCGCGCTTCTGCCTCTCGCAGCGAAGAAGCTCTCTATGATCGATCATGAGAGCGATGTCATGAAATCCTTCACGGACTATACGGAAGAGATGCCGGTACAATTCATCCAGTTCACCCTGCCCGCTGGGCATGCGTGGTGCGGGCAGGCGCTCTCGGAGATCGCATTCCCTCCTGAAACGCTCGCCATCCTTCTTTCCCGCGGCGCCGAGAAGATCATCCCGAATGGCGACACGCGGCTCTCTGCCGGAGATACGCTCGTCCTTTCCGCTTTGAGCGTCGCTCCTGTCACAGGTCTTGCCCTCTCGGAGATCCACGTCACGAAGAAGAGCCGCTATTACCAGAAGAGCCTCTCCTCTCTCCGCCTCCCCCACGGTCATCTTGTCGTCCTCATCCTAAGACAGGGAGAAGTCATCATCCCGAAAGGAGATACCGTACTCGAAGCGGGAGACGTGATGGTGATGAATGGAAAAAATTAGGGACTGGTGACTAGTAGCTAGGGACTAGGAAATCCTCGCGAGCTGAGCAGACCCCTAAAGAGGGGTCGCGCCAAAGGCGCCGGATAGAGTGCCCCGCAGGGGCACAACTCTACGTAGCCTTCAGCGCCCCATCTGCGTGAATCGTTTTTCGGCTATCCCCAAGCAACCCACTGGCGTTAGGTTTCACCGGTTCAACATGTTCTACAGGTTCTACGGGTTCAGCGGGGAAGGTGCGGCGCATAAAAATATAGAAGTACTGCAGAGTTTTAGATAGCGCTTCGCGCCGTCGTCATTTCGAGCGTAGCCGAGAAATCTCTATGGCAGAACGCTCATTGCCTGATGTGAAACAGCACCAATACGTCGTTTCTCCTCAGTGCATACGTGCTGATTATTGCAGTGCAGTAAAGATCGAGGGCTACGCTCGGGATGACGCTACGGGGAATCCTTAGTCCCCAGTCACTCCCAATCTCTAATCTCTAAACTACGCTTCTTCCTTCCCACGCAGTCTTTCATCGCAGAGAGCGATGAGCTCTTTGGCATCTGCGTTTGCTTCTTTACAGAGAGCGCCGATGGTGGTTTTCATATCCTGCGGCATGGCGATGGATTTCTTCTGGAAGACGGGAAGGAGCTGCGGGTAAAGGGTGAGGATGGTCTCCATCGGTGTCTCTTCGGTGAGGAGAGGCTTCTTGTATTTATCCGCGATGAATTCGTTCATCTCACCGATGATCTCAAAGACGTCGATGCCGTGGCCCTGGGCAGCCTGCCAGAGGTTTTCATCGTAGGAGACGAAGCAGCCGACGCAGGACATGCCGTATTCCATGAGGAAGGGTCCCATTTCTGGGTATACTTCGATGATCTGCATGATGTTGTTTTCCGGACGTACGAAGTCACCTTCCTTGAGCGGCGGTACGTCGGGGGCGCCCCAGGAAGAGCCATAGTAGTCATTTCCGGCATCATTTCCCGCTGTGGTGTTTCCGAGGACGGTATCGCGGAAGGCTTCATAGCCCATGGCATCGATGAATTCTTCCAGAGACTGGTAGGACTCATGTTCCAGATAGTAGGTGCAGGCTTTCACCATGATAGAGAGGGCATCGGCAGGAAACTGTGCAAAGGCGAAGAAGGTCTTCTTGCCGGTGTAGATGTCCCAGCCGTCCGACATGCCGACTGCACGGATCGGGAGCGGGGAGACGATGGTGGCGGTCAGGATGCATGCCGGCCAGGTGCCGAAGGCGAGGAGACCGAGCTCCTTCAGCGCGCCTTCTACGTCATCCTTGGAAAGCCCGGAGATGATCGGGCGGGCTTTCGGATCGAGGATGTAGGTGCCGTCAAATTTCTCGGAGACGCTCTTCATGCTCTTTTTCAGTTCGGCGCGGCCGTCCTGAATATCCGGGATGAAATCGATTTCAATGGAAAAGGTCAAGTTATCTGCGGTCATGTAAACAAACTCCTTTCAAAGAGCATAGATTTTCTATACATTGGGATGCTACGCTGATGATATGCTCGTAAGCATACATATTCTGTGCTTTCACAATATCCTATTATAGCATAGAAGGAAATCGATGGGAAAGATGTTTTATTAGCGAGTCAGTTTTGGTACAATGGTGAAAGCTGAATGCATAGATTGGGTTCAGGTTGATGGGTTCAGGGTGTGGTGGCAGCTTCGCTGCAAAATATATATTCGCGGCGAAGCCGCCCCCACAAGTTTGAAAGCAGGGATGCGTGGCTAGGGATTGGTGACTTGTGACTAGGGATTAGTAGCTAGGGATTAGGTTTGCGGTACGAGAAAAACGCTAATTTCAAATCTCCGCGGCGCTTCTGATTTTTATGCGCCGCACCACCATTTCACATTTCTAATTTCTCATTCAAGAGAAACTTTCAAACGTAATCAAAGGGCAGCACAGCCCACGGGTGAACCCCGAACCCTGAACCATTTCATAATATATACTCAAAAAAACGCTAAGGAGACAATCGAATGCATATTTTTTTGACGAATGATGATGGATATGAAGCACCGGGCATTGTCGCCATGGCGAAGAAGCTCGCGACGCTCGGGCGCGTGACGGTGATCGCGCCGGATAAGGGACGGAGCTCCTGCTCCTCCTCCCTGTCGCTGCAGACCTATCTGCGCCTGTGGTACAAGGAAAGCTATGGGGAGAACATCACTGTGCTCGCCTGCAGCGGGACGACGGCGGACTGCGCGAAGCTCGCACTCTGTCACTGGCTCAAGAGCGATATGCCGGATCTCATCGTCTCTGGGATCAACAATGGCTACAACACAGGAAGCGACTGCATTTACAGCGGGACCGTCGGCGGTGCGCTCGAGGGCATCTTTGCCGGGATACCGTCTATCGCGCTCTCTGCGGAGACGACAAAGGAGGAGGCTTTTTTAGAAAAGGCATCAGACTTTGCCTTGGATGTCGTGAAGCGATATTTCATCGAGAAGAACTATCGCGGCATCCTGAATCTCAATATGCCAAAGCCAGCCGAACATCTCTCCTTCGCGCATCTCAAGGTGAAACGCCTCGGCCTGCAGCACTATGACAATGCGATCCAGGAAATGAGAGATCCGTCCGGTCATCTGGGCTTCTGGCTCTCCGGCAAGGCGCTCTCCTGCGAAGATCCGGAGACGGATGTATACTGGGCGCATCGCGGCTATCCGACCCTGACGCCGATCACTTGGGATCAGACGGAAGCAGGAAGGCTGGATGTGGTCAGAAAGATCACGGATGAGGCCGAGCAGTAAGCCAAGAAAGCGAAAGGCATGGCGGAGAAGGGGCGTCGATACCCATTTGACAGTGAGCCGGCATGTGTGCCCGCAGTCTCTTTAAGGAAACGCGGATCCCCTTTGATGAGAGAATCCGTGTTTCCTTTTTTTAATTGACAGAACACCCCAGGGGGGTGTAGTCTATAGATAACTGGGGAGCAGAGATCGGGGATCGGAAATGGATCTATGGAGTTCTGCTGGACCGGATGGTTTATTTTCATAGGATCTGTACCACTGATTTCGAAAGGATATCTGTCATGACTGAAAAAATAACGACCACATCCTGCGAGTGCTGCCGTCACACGGAGCGGACGGAGCGGGAAAGAAAACGGCTGATGACGCGGCTCAAGACCATGGAGGGACAGATCCGCGGGATCGAGAGGCTGGTAGAGAATGATGCTTACTGCCCCGACATCGTGATGCAGGTCTCTGCCGTGTCAAATGCGTTGAACAGCTTCAACAAGCTCCTTCTTGCGGCCCATATCCGCGGCTGCGTCGCCGAAGATATTCGTGAAGGCAAGGAGGATAAAGTCGATGAGCTCTGCGCGATGCTGGAGAAATTGATGAAGTAGAAAGGAGCGGCGTCATTTCGCGTGAAGTGAGAGGAAGCCGGACTTTGCGCGAACCAATGGCAGACCGATTTCTGGCGCTTCCTTTCATAGAAGAGAAGACAGAATAGTTGACTTGGATTTTTAGAAAGGGGGATGGGGGAGGAAAGGGAGAGCGTAGCCGAGGCTCTCGCCGCTCCTTTCCCGCAAGACCCATTGGATCTGCCGACCCGTGTGCTGACCGCTTTCCCGGATCGTGGTGCTGACAGGGTGTGGCAGCTTGGAGGTGAATCGTGAATTACGAAACAAATAAAAAACAGTATCTGGTGACCGGCATGACGTGTGCGGCGTGTCAGGGTCATGTGGAGCGGGCGGTGAAAAAAGTGCCCGGCGTTTCCAAGGTCTCCGTGGCTCTTTTGACGAATTCAATGATCGTCGAGGGGACGGCCGGAGAGGACGACGTGGTGCGTGCGGTGGAGAAGGCAGGCTATGGAGCTTCGCCCATGGGAGATACGAGGGCGGAAGGCAGTCCGCTGATCTCTGCCGAAGAGGAAGCGCTGAAGGATCGCGAGACGCCGCGGCTGATGAAGCGCCTCATCTGGTCTGTCCTTTTTCTGGTGCTTCTCATGTACATCACGATGGGGCATAATATGCTTTCCTGGCCAGTACCGGCATTTCTGGATCACAACCATCTGGGACTGGCGCTTTCGCAGATGCTGCTCGCGCTCTTTGTGCTGGGGATCAATCGTGACTTTTTCATTTCCGGTATCCGCTCGCTCTCGCAGGGCGCGCCGAATATGGATGTGCTGGTCGCGATGGGATCGGGGATCTCCTTCCTCTGGTCACTCTACATCTTCTACCGAATGACATGGCTCATCACAAATGATGTGTCGAACATGGATATCATGCCGCTCTACCATGACCAGCTCTATTTTGAGTCTGCCGCGATGATCCCCGCACTCATCACTGTGGGCAAGCTCCTGGAGGCTCTCTCAAAGGGGCGCACGACGGATGCGCTGAAGTCGCTCATGAGGATGGCTCCGAAGGAGGCGCTGCTCCTCCGAAACGGAGAGGAGATCCGTCTCCCGGTGAGCGAGGTCAGAGTGGGGGACATCTTTCTGGTGAAGCCGGGCGAAGCGGTCCCTGTCGATGGAGAGATCCTGTCGGGGACGGCAGCGCTTGATGAGGCGGCGCTGACGGGCGAGTCGGTGCCGGTCGACAAGGGGATCGGCGATGCCGTGCGTGCGGCCTCGATCAATACGAATGGATACATCCAGGCGAAAGCGACGCGCGTGGGTGAGGATACGTCCTTTGCGCAGATCATCCGCATGGTGAGTGAGGCGGCTGCGACAAAAGCACCGATCGCCCGTATGGCAGACAAGGTCTCCGCCGTCTTTGTGCCTGCGGTCATTGGCATCGCTGCCCTCGTCTTCGCGGTGCATCTGGCATGGGGAAGCAGTGCGCAGGAGGCCCTGACCTATGCCATCACCGTCCTCGTGATCTCCTGCCCCTGTGCGCTGGGGCTTGCCACGCCGGTCGCGATCATGGTAGGAAATGGTCTGGGCGCGAAGAATGGCATCCTTTTCAAGACGAGTGAAGCGATGGAAATGACGGGTCGTATAGAGATCGCGGCGCTCGATAAGACAGGGACGCTCACCGAGGGCGCACCCCGCGTGACAGACATCGTACCCAAGGACGGTGTTTCGGAGGAGGAGCTTCTTCAGGCAGCGTATGCGTTGGAACGAAGATCGGAGCATCCGCTCGCACGCGCCATCGCCGATCTTGCGGAAGAGAGAGGGATCAAAGCAGAAGAGATCACGGATCTTCTCATCCTTCCGGGAAAGGGTCTCACAGGCAAAGAGCAGGGGAAAACGCTCTTTGGCGGTTCCCTTGCCTACATCACGTCTCTGACAGACACTACTTCTCTTCGTACTCGTGCGGACGCACTCTCCGAAGAAGGGAAGACACCGCTTCTTTTTATGAAGGACGGTATGCTTCTTGGGCTCATCGCTGTCGCAGATGTTCTCCGGAAGGATTCGGCCAAGGCCGTGCAGGAGCTACATGCGATGGGCATCGAGGTCGTCATGCTGACGGGGGACAATGAAAAGACGGCTCGTGCCATCGGAGAGGCAGCCGGCGTCGATACCATCCTATCGGGGGTCCTCCCGGAAGGGAAGGAAGCGGCTGTCAGGAAGCTGGCAGAGCGCGGACATGTCCTCATGATCGGCGACGGCATCAATGACGCGCCTGCTCTCACACGTGCCGACGTCGGTATGGCGATCGGACACGGGACTGACGTCGCGATCGACTCCGCCGATGTGGTGCTCATGAATTCGCGCCTGACGGACGCGACGGCAGCCATCCGCCTCTCAAGAAAGACACTGCGAAATATCCACGAGAATCTCTTCTGGGCTTTCGCCTACAATGCGCTTTTGATCCCCATGGCAGCGGGTCTGTATCCGGGGATCTCCTTAGAGCCCATGTGGGCGGCGGCAGCGATGTCGCTTTCCAGTCTCAGTGTGTGCCTGAATGCGCTCCGTCTCGGCCGTGTGAACATCCATGATGCATCTCATGACAAGCCTCTCAGGCATCGCGTGGGCGCCAAGGAAAAAGAAGTCATTTCCGTGAAGGAGGATAGCCATGGCTGCGCCATCATCCATGTCGAGGGCATGATGTGTGAGAACTGCGAAGCGCATGTGAAGAAAGCATTGGAGACTCTCCCCTCCGTTACCTGTCTGAAAGCCGATGCAAAGACAGGGAAGGCGACCATCAGTTACACCCTGCTGCCCCGGGAAGCCGACCTCAGGAAGGTTCTGGAAGCAGCAGACTATACATATAGATCGATTCAATTTCCAAAGGAGGAAAACGAAATGAAAGAAACAGTCAAAATCGAAGGCATGATGTGCGGTCACTGCGAAAAGGCGGTGAAGGCAGCACTGGAAGCACTGGACGGCGTGGAAAAGGCAGAAGTCTCTCACGAGAAGGGCACGGCGATCCTGACACTTTCCAAAGAAATCCCAGACGCAGACATCCGGAAAGCGGTCGAAGATAAGGACTACACCTTCAAGGGGATCGAAAAATAACCTGGGACGTGTGCGGCAGAGTGCGCTCTCCTTTTGCCATAGTCAGGAGGCAGGCGTGAGCATGGCATGGGGATCCTCATACCTGCCACTTCAGGGTAATGCTATTAAGTTAAGCGGCAAAACGTTCTTGGCTCCCCATCGGGGGAGCTGCCCGGAGGGCTGAGGGGGCAGCACTACGG
>OLGI01002477.1_pt1 | contig 13267 bp, 13 predicted proteins | sample 1605221 | NCBI WGS metagenome assembly OLGI01 (sample SAMEA3888915, study PRJEB22519) | human gut metagenome | biome: human gut; feature: human-associated habitat; material: faeces | place: Denmark | collected 2010 | reverse complement strand
GTTGCTCAGGCACTTATAAATAATGTTAAACTATAGTGTTGCGGAATTAAGGTTTGTCTTCCAGTAGATAAAAACTTTAATATTATTTTTGATAAGGTATCGATTGTACCAGAAAATCAGAGAAATAGTCTGTTTTATCTAAAGTACAAAACTTCAGATAGTGATTCAAATTGTAGATATATATGCGGTGATATTTATTATTCTATCAAAGGCACATTGGGCAAGAATGGCTCCATAAATGAACCAAAAGAATGTGGATATTATAGATTAGCAACATCTAAAAATTCCTTTAATAAAGGAACTGCAACGTGTAAAGAAATCTATTCTTCACCAGATTTTTCTCCTGAAGAAATAAAAGAGTTTAAACAGATAAGAACAGGACTCGCAAAAGAACTGATACTAATAGAACGAATTCTCAAGTATGCTCCTGCTATTATAAGATACTTTGAAAATGAAAACGTTTCGTCCTTTAAGGAATATATTGGGAATGAAGATAATTTAAAAAATATTTGTTGCACTATAAATAAAGAAATATACAAAAAGAAACTGGAGAAATTGAGTGAGGCTAAAAGTGAAGAAGAATTACTCCTGTTAAATTCGGCATCAATCTTTTTACATTTCTCTTATGTGGATGGTAATGGGGATGAAAAGAGTTGGTATGATTTTTCCAATTCGTTACAACTCATTACTCGTATGATGATAAAGAAGTATGTTGAAAATGTTAAAGAAAACAAGGAAAGAATTGTGCTGAATAAGAGCCTCTGGCCTACAATATGTTCTGGTGATGAGACAAATGACATACAAATTCCAAAATTTGATAAGGAAAATAGATACAAGACAAGAGTTTTTACAGAATCAGAGATAGAAGATCTCTTTTATGTTGATCAATATGCAAAGAAGGGGAAGAAGATTGATGATTCTGATTATAAACTTATAGTTTTGCCGTGTGGAGATAATTTGAAAGTAGAGGATTTAATACTCTTTCAAGAGAAGAGAAATGAATCTGCAATAGTGTCAGCCAATGAATATAAGGATGATCTGATTTCGTCAGTTTTAGAAGACTGTTCGACTTTTACATCCTTTGATTTCATTTTTGCAAAAGAAGGAGGAACAAAGCCAGATACTTATCTGATTGAAATTTCAAATATAACACGAAGCACTCTAAATCGTGTAAACTCGAGAAATGCGAATATTGCACATCAAGTGTACGCAGAAAGAAATAAAGAGAAAAAGGAAAACTATTCTCTTTCTATATGCAAATCATTTCGTAATCTTTTGGGAGATGTACAAATGAATAACGCAACGGGAAAAGTTAAAATAACCGCATCGAAGAAATATGAAAGTCATATACTCAAAGTGCTTCCTTTAATATATAAAGAGGATTATTATAATGATCCGTATTTACTCCATTCGTTTGTAACTAATGTGGAATCAGCTGCACGTATGGGAGGCGGTTCGTTATGGTATAAAATCTTGAAATATGATTTGATGTTCATTTTATCAATACAAAATAATAAACAAAATAAATATATGGAAATTATTAATTCTGTAAGTTTTAAGCTTGGGTTTAAAATAGGAAAAATGGCCAAGCCACTAGGAAAGGCTATTGGTTCTTTTGAAAAGAACTATGTGGGCTTGCTTTCAAGAAGAGTGTCAACAAAAGAGGATTGTATTAGATTTGTTACAGACCTCTGTCAGAAGCTTATAATGCATGACAGTATATGGAGCGCAAGTTGTGCTGAAGTCTGTGATGATTTGGCAAATATTTCAGAATCTGAATATGACAAGGATGAATTGTCTTTCGGTTTCCTGGATGGCTATTTCAAATATGAGCCGACGGATAAGAAAAAAGATTTTCAGAAACGTTTAGAAAGAATCTTGGCTGATTATTCTGATAATGAAGATTTAAAAGATGAAGTTAGTAAACTTAACTTGATAGTTGATGAAATAAACCATAAAAATTAAAGATATGAAGAAATCAGAAATTTTGTTTTTGTATGAAACATCATACAACATTCCCAATGGGGATCCATTTACAGGAGAACAACGTTACGATGAGGAAACGAAAAAAATCCTTGTTAGTGATGTTCGTATTAAGAGATTTATTCGTACATATCTTGAGGATATCGAGGGTGAGCACATCTATGTCTCAGAAAAAACTGGAGCTGGCAAAACAGATTCTAAAGGTGTATTAACTTGGATCGCTCAGAATTGGAATACAAATCAAAAGACCGACATCGCTGAAATCATGAAAGAACTCATTGATGTAAGATTGTTTGGTGGAATTTCAACACTGAAGGATGATGACACTAAAAAAATCAAAGTTAATAAGAAAGAGTGTACTAATGGGCATGTGCAATTTACGGGACCTGTGCAATTTGCTTCCCTTAACCCTTCTTTGAATCGTGTCAACTTGAAAATACACCAGAACACGTCACATTTTACATCTAAAGGAGATAAAGCGCAAGGTTCCATTGCCACAACAACATTGGTTCCTTATTCTGTTGTTCAAATTCACGGATGGATTAATCCAACTGTTGCTAAAAACACAGATTTGAAAGAAAATGATCTGCAGAAAATGTTTAAAGCTTTATGGTATGGAACAGGCGGGGAAGGAAGCTCTTTCTCTCGTTCAAAAGTCGGACAAGATTCGCTTTTGTTGTTAATCATAGACTACAAAGAGAATTTTGACAAACTTTATGGAGTTGACAGAACCATAAAACTTGTGCCGAATGAAAGCTTGAAAGACGAGCAAATTCGCAGTATGGATGACTATACTCTCGATTTCAGTAAACTCAAGGATCTTGCCAAGAATGACAAAATCGAAAAAATCAGATTCTATACAGAGATAGACGAGATTAAGAATGAGCTTAATGGTGAGAAGTTTGAAGAGATGAGCTTATGAAAGGTTTTCAATTCAAGATAGATGGTGATTGGGCTCATTTTAAAAAGCCAGAGACCAACAACAATCCATTGTCTCATGACCTTATTCCTAAAACGGCATTAATCGGAATGATTGGTGCAGTTTTAGGAATTGAACGCGAGAAGATGAAATCTCTTTTCCCTCAGTTGTCTGAAGACTTGTTGTATGGTGTTGAATTGCTAAAGCCTGTAAAAAAAGCATCATGTGGATTTACGTCTCACACGGCCATAAACCCTACTGCTATTAAATCACCCAAAGCTTTTGAAATGCTGCGTGATGTTAGCTACAAGGTTTGTGTGGGACTCAATGGTGAACGCTCTCAAAGTATATTCGATGATTTTCAAAATGCAATTTTAGAAGGATATGCTGTCTACGACCCTTATTTAGGTATTGCTAACTGTCCTGCAGAATTGACTTTCATTAGTCAAGGAGAATTCACAATGATGGGTAATGGCGATTTTAAGACCAAAGGTTTCGTTATAGCGAATGAGCATAAGTTGAAAATAATTGACGATGACTTTCGAATCGGTTTTGACAAAGTTCCGACATATCAGAATAATGATTTTTGGAATTTGCCAGAAAAATATGTAAATGTCATATATCCAGAATGCTCTCATGTGCTTAACGTTGAAGGAGATTATTGGGAATATATTCATGATAAAGAGATTGAACAATGGGTTTTGATTTAAATAAATGTTATTCACATCCAGGAAAACTTTTAAAAGTACATCTTGAAAATGTGGCTTCATTGTCAAAGAGATTTACCAATTCTCATGCTGCAGAATTGGTATCTCTCTTTCATGATATAAAATTGGTATCTCTCTTTCATGATATAGGAAAGGTTAATCCGAATTTTCAAGAGAAATTAAATGGATTATGTCCGAAAGGATATGATCACCATGCCTATTTGTCTGCGTATGCTTTTCTCATGTTTCTGATTAAAAATCCAGATAGGTATCAAGTTCCACATGGATTTAATTCGAAAAATTTTTTAATATCTTTAATAACCATTGTTGCGAAACATCATGGGAATTTACCTGATATGATGCCAAATGGGAACAATTCTATTCTTTCGGGCTATGAAGTAAGCAATCTTTATGCCTTTCTTGATAAGGAGCATATATCTTTTGGTAATGTCTTTTCTGAGTTATTAGGCATTGAGCCATCTATGCCATCATCAATGGAAGAAGGTAGAATTAGATTATTTTTTAAAAGAATAGTAAATAAGCCAAATGATTATAATGTTGCTTTACGATTCTATTTAGAAATACAAAGCATTTTCGCTGCATTGGTAAAAGCTGACAAAAGTGATGCTGGTGATATGATATCCATGCTTGATGAGAATAAACAAAATCTGAATAGCTTTTCTCATATCTATCCAGATATATTACAGGGGTATCTTGATGATCTTAATTCTCAAACTTTGCTTAATGTAGAGAGAACTAAAATACGTCAGGAGAGCATCAATAGTATTAGAAAAGGTTTAAAAGAAGGAAAACAGATTTTCGAGTTGACGGCACCGACAGGTTCCGGCAAAACACTAATGTTGTTATCTTTAGCTTCCGAAATCATAAAATCGAAGGGGGCTAAAAGAATTATTTATGGATTGCCATTCTTGTCGATAACTGAACAAGTTGAGTCTGAAGTGTTGAAAATATTGAAAGGTTACGAATATTTCGTTCAGCGTATAGACTCGAAATCTACAAATACTCGCTTTGATGAAATTCAGAAGGAACTGGATGAAAATCCTTCTGAAAAGTTGTTACAGGAATTAGAGGCTTTAGAGTTTCAAGATGATACTTTTGGCTATCCATTCATAATTACAACTTTCGTACGTATATTTGAGACACTATTGGGAAATAAGAATCATGAGCTTATGAAATTGCCTAATTTTTCCAATTGTGTATTTCTCTTGGACGAGATACAGTCTTTGCCTCCAAGATTGTATGGATTTTTTGTTGCTTACTTAGATAAATTCTGTAAGCTAACTGGTAGTTTTGCAATAGTTTCTACAGCTACACAGCCAGCTCTTCGATTGCCTGATGACAATAAAGAGGCAAAGGAATTCTTTCTGGATTATGAACAACCATTTAAATTGTTGTCACTTTCTCATTATGAGAATCCTGTTTTTAACAGGTATACAGTAGAGGTACAAAAGTCGATTATAGATATTGAACAGTTGGGGCTTCAAGTTTTACAGGAGAAGAAATCGGTGCTTGTTATCTTGAATACGATTCAAGATACAAAAGACTTATACAATTTCATCACAGAAAATATGGATGACACAAATGTGTTGCTTCTTAATACACATTTTACTCCAAGAGACAGAAGTCTGAAGATTTATCTTGCTAAGAGGAAACTACGTCAAGGTGATAAAGTTGTTCTTATTTCTACTCAGCTTATTGAAGCGGGAGTTGATATTGATTTTCCTGTACTTTATAGGGATTTTTCCACCATTTCAAGTATTGTACAATCTGCTGGTCGCTGCAATAGAAATGGGAAGAATGCAGAAAAGGGAAAAGTTGTTGTAGTTAGATTAGGAACGAATCAAGGGGAACGTTCAAGCCTGATTTATCGAGGCCCTGATAAGGAGTTGATAGAATTCTCAAAAAAATCTTTCTATGAATCAGGAAATTGCGAAGAGAAGGATATGTTGAACATACAGAAAGCCTTTTTTGAGAAAATATGTGACCAACTTATATTTGGAGCCTATGGAGAGAAGCTGAAAAATAATTTAATGGAGGATATTAGCCAATGCATGTATGAGAAAGTTGGAAGATTCTCACTTATTGACAATAATATATTTGGTGAGGAATGTTTGTACTATGTACCTCGTAATAGTGAGGATAATAACTTTGAATTACTTTTGGAGTACCAGAAGAATTTAAAAGAATCTCTTTCACATGATGACAAGATATCTATCATACGATGCCATAAGAGAAAATTAAGCAACCAATTAAAAAAGATGGCCAATCGGATTGTACAAATAAGGATAAAGCCAAATCAATCAAAACCAATTACATCTTCAAATGAAGATTATAATGGCCTTTATAAAATATCTACTAATTGTTATAATTTTAATACTGGTATTATAATTGATGGAGATAATTACTTATGACAATAACAGGTACTCATTTCAACTATTACCAGCTTTGCCATCGCAAACTATGGCTGTTTGCCAATGGCATCAACATGGAACAAGAATCTGACTTGGTCTACGAAGGGAAGCTGGTGCATGAATCAAGTTATCCGCAACGTACATCAAAGTATGATGAGGTTGAGATTGACGGTATCAAGGTGGACTACTATGATACAAAGAACAAGGTCATCCATGAGATAAAGAAATCTAACAAGATGGATAAAGCTCATGAATGGCAACTGAAATATTACATGTATGTTTTCGAGCAGCATGGAATTGAAGGCGTGAAGGGCATCTTGGAATACCCTCTCTTACGTAAGACGCAAGAAGTGATATTAACAGATATAGACAGGGAAGAAATCATGGCTATTGCGGAAGACATCACAAAGATAATCTCTCAAGAGACATGTCCACCAATTGCTAAGAAAGGCATCTGCAAGAATTGCAGCTACTTTGATTTTTGTTATATTAACGAGATGGAGGAAGAAGAATGAAAAGAAGTTTCTATCTGTTCAACCCAGGCATTATGGAACGCAAAGACAACACCTTGAAGTTTACGCCTGTGGTAGTGAACGAAGACAATACGGAGATTAAGCAGCAACCTCGATACATTCCTATTGAGGATGTTGCAGAACTGTATGCCTTCGGCAGTCTTAGAGCCAATAGCGCATTGTTCAATTTCTTGGGACAAAAAGGCATACCCGTACATTTCTTTGATTATTACGAGAACTATACGGGAAGCTTCATGCCACGAGAAAGTCTTCTTTCTGGCAAGGCATTGTTGGCACAAACATCAGCATACCAAAACAAGAAGAAAAGAGTTGAATTGGCACGAAAGTTCATTCAGGGAGCAGCATGGAATATGGTTATGAACCTCAACTACTATAATCGTAGAGGGAAAGACTTACAAGGCATTATCGATACTATTAAGAGATTGAGTGGTACTTTAGCAGATGCCAAGGCCGTGGATGAAATTATGGGAATAGAAGGAAATATCAGACAGGCGTATTATGCTGCATTCGATATCATTCTCGATGATTTCAACATGGGAACAAGAACCAAGCAACCACCAGAAAACGAAGTGAACGCCATAATTTCTTTCGGCAATATGATGTGTTATACAGAAACACTTAGAGCAGTTCATCAGACTCAACTCAATCCTACGATTAGTTTTCTCCACACTCCAGGTGAACGACGCTATTCTTTATGCCTTGACATTTCTGAGATATTCAAGCCTATTATCGTAGACAGAGTTATTTTCAAGGTACTAAACAAGCATGCTTTAAGCACCAGTCATTTTGACAAGAAGCTCAACAAATGTCTTTTGAATGAAAAGGGAAAGAAGATTTTTGTAAAGGCAATGGAAGAGCGCTATGACGAGACTTTCCGTCATCGTTCTTTGGGACGCAATATAAGCTATAAGCATCTTATAAAGTTGGAATGCTATAAGCTACTGAAAGATATTTTAGGAATAGAGGAATATAAACCTTTTAAAATGTATTGGTGATATGTATGTTATCGTTGTTTATGATGTAGGCGAGAAACGTGTCGGTAAAATGCTGAAACTGTGCCGTCAATACCTATGTTGGATACAAAACTCCGTATGTGAAGGCGAACTGTCTGAAGCAAAACTCAGGGAGCTGAAACTGAAAATAAAAGGAATAATCGACCAATCTGAGGACAGCATAATCATTTTTACAAACAAAATTGGTTATAATATGGACAAACAAATACTTGGAAAAGAGAGGATGTCAACTGACAATTTCTTGTAACAAAAAGTTGTCGATGTGGTTGTTCCAAACGACAAACTATTCTTTCCGATGCATAATTTAGATCTTTGACTTGTTGTAATACCAATAAATATAACGGTTGTCGCAGAACGCATAAAAATTTATAATCACCCATCGACATTTTTTTCAATAAGATTTATTAACTTTGCATTCACAAATCCTATTGAAAATAAGGATATTACATATCCCCAAACAATGGGTTTTAATCGTACCTTTATGGAATTGAAATTGAAAAGGCAATAAGAGTAAAAGTTAAATAATGATAGTTTTAATCGTACCTTTATGGAATTGAAATGTTAAACTAACTTCACAGACCGAACCCGACCGAACGTTTTAATCGTACCTTTATGGAATTGAAATTCCTCACGTTCTGCGTCACACGTTCGCCACTGCGTTGTTTTAATCGTACCTTTATGGAATTGAAATTTGCAATGTATGTCGGGGCCCCTACCCCAACATACAGTTTTAATCGTACCTTTATGGAATTGAAATTTGAGTGTAAGTTTTGTTGCATCACGTCTTAGTAGAGTTTTAATCGTACCTTTATGGAATTGAAATTTGAGTGTAAGTTTTGTTGCATCACGTCTTAGTAGAAGTTTTAATCGTACCTTTATGGAATTGAAATAAGCAGGAGAAGCAGGGGACTTCGTTGCTGTCTGGTTGTTTTAATCGTACCTTTATGGAATTGAAATATCTATGTTAACACATCGTTGCAACTTCTGTTATGTTTTAATCGTACCTTTATGGAATTGAAATTACGAATATACGGAGAAATAAACGAGCCTACGCCAATGTTTTAATCGTACCTTTATGGAATTGAAATATATTATAGAATCCTTAGAACATTAGAAAATTATGGTTTTAATCGTACCTTTATGGAATTGAAATGGCACTTGCCCAAAGATCTAGCTACGTCCAACGCGGTTTTAATCGTACCTTTATGGAATTGAAATAGGTTGCCAATAATCATTGCTTGTAACATAGTTTTGTTTTAATCGTACCTTTATGGAATTGAAATCCACCAACTACACCGTGACACGAAAAGAAACCCTAGTTTTAATCGTACCTTTATGGAATTGAAATGTGATAATGTCGATGCCAAGGCGGTCCATCTCTTCGTTTTAATCGTACCTTTATGGAATTGAAATCTTGTATATTGACTACCTGGTGGCGAGGGTGAAGGTTTTAATCGTACCTTTATGGAATTGAAATGCCTTTTTCGCGGAGATATATCTCAACGTGCTTTTTGTTTTAATCGTACCTTTATGGAATTGAAATTTTGTCAATTTAGTTTTGTTCATATCAAGTACACTAGTTTTAATCGTACCTTTATGGAATTGAAATAGTTTTACGACATAATTCGACAAACTCAGACCAAGTTTTAATCGTACCTTTATGGAATTGAAATATATGGCTCTGAGGTTTTCGGAAGATAATTGTTCGTTTTAATCGTACCTTTATGGAATTGAAATGAGGAAATAAAGTATGCCTACATTTAGAAATGACGGTTTTAATCGTACCTTTATGGAATTGAAATAATAACAATACTGCAGCACAACGAGTTGGGGAAGGTTTTAATCGTACCTTTATGGAATTGAAATAAAATAGGCTCGGGCGCTGACGCTTAATCCCGAGCGTTTTAATCGTACCTTTATGGAATTGAAATAGAGTAAACACAGCGACGGGGGCGCCGTTTTCGGCGTTTTAATTGTACTTTTATGGAATTGAAATTTATATTCAAGATTTTGCTTCATGTCAAGAATAGGTTTTAATCGTACCTTTATGGAATTGAAATTTGGTCTTTCTTCGTCAGTTCCATTGGCGACTGATTGTTTTAATTGTACCTTTATGGAATTGAAATGCCGTCAAAGACAGCAGCCATGCCCCCCCCAGCTGTTTTAATTGTACCTTTATGGAATTGAAATACAGCAAGTTCCGTCTACATCACCCATATTGCTAGTCGCCAATCTATGTGGGTGCGTGGATTGAAACTACCGTCACCTCGTTTTCGGGCGTGGGGGTAGGGCGTCGCACTCTATGTGGGTGCGTGGATTGAAATTCGCTGACACCATCGAACTTTGTGGCGGCGGGATTTCGTAGGTTCTGGGGCTTTATATCGTCACTCACGAGTGTTAGTAATATTCAATACTATGCTGGTTCGTGCGAATAAATGTAAGTTTATGGTGAATATTCGTGCAAAAAAATGTAGATATGAAGAGAAATATTTTTGTGAAGATGCTCCTCAATATCATGTAGCCGTAGCAGGTTTGTTACTTGGCATTTCGCTTTATCGTGACACATCGTTCCCTGTAGGTAAGGTTGATATGATAAAGATGTATCCGATGACTTTCGACGAGTTTCAAGAAGTGCCCCACATCAATATGGTATGGGACTCTATACCCGCGCAACTTGCTAAGGAGAACAAGAAATTCATCTTTGGTGCATTGAAGAAAGGGGCAAGAGTTTCTGAGTTTGAAATTGCCATACAGTGGCTCTTGGATGCTGGACTCATATATCAGATCTATCGAATTACGACACCTTCAGTTCCATTGAAATTCTATGAAGAGATGTCCGTATTCAAACTGTTTGTACTTGACATTGGATTGATGGGGCTATGGCTGATGCTCCGGCAGAAAGCGTCATTGTGGCTGACACTCTGTTTAAAGAATATAAAGGTGCTTTTACTGAGTTGTTTGTCCTGACGCAATTGATAACTGAGGACTTGCCTATATATTATTTTAGCAGCAATGATTCGAGGGTTGAAATCGACTTGATAGTGCAAAAGGGGGCTACGGTTGTTCCTATTGAGGTTAAGGCAGAAGAGAATGTGCATGCCAAATCATTGCGGACATTTATAGGCAAACATCCAGAACTTAAAGGCTTGCGTCTTTCAATGATGCCATACCAAGACCAGGAATGGATGGAAAACAGACCCTTGTATGCTGTTGGCAATTGGGTATAGATTGGAGTTTTGAAATTTGAATGTTGAGTTTTGAATTGTCGCCGTTGGCGATTTTGAGTTATTATATCTTGTGGAACGCCAGGCGTTCGTCGCCGTTGGCTACGTGTATGATTCCGCAGTAGTGGAAGCCGTGCTTTTCAAGCAGGTGTCGCATGATGGTGTTGTCGCAGAAGGTGTCGATGCGTATGTTGCTGCAGATGCCGAAGCTGTAGTTGAGTACGGCGGCGAAGGTGCCGTGAGTTTCGGGCAGACTCGTAACGCGGTGGACTACATAGTAAGGCTCGTCGTTGAGCCAAGCGCCGTTGTAGATTTTAGAGTAGGTAGGGTCGGGGCCTGGTTTCAGGGCGAACGATCCTACCGACTTGCCTTCAGACATGAGGATGTAGCAGGTGTGGGATGTGATGTCGTCCATGATGATGTCTTTACCGGGATAGCCGTCTTTCCATTGTCCGGTGTTGCCGCTGTTGTGCATTATCTGGATAGCCGACTTCACGAGCTGCATGATGGTGGGAAGGTCGGCTTCGGTGGCGGGGCGTACTGTGAATTGTGGTTTTGTTGTCATATTGTTTGTGTGATTATTGATGAAGGATTGTTTTTCTGTCATTTCAGTTTGATTATGTCTTTCCATCGTGTCGTGGGGCAGGGGCTCTTGTGCTCGTGCCTTATGGCATCGGCAAACTTGTGGCTCTGAGGGTATTGCTGCGACGAGAGTAGCACGGTCTCGGTGCCGTCTATCTTGTTGATCTTGTCGACAGCGGCGTCAAGCTGCATCATGCGGCCCTGGCGTAGGGCGTCGAAGGTGAAGAGGTCGGGCTGTATGGCTGTGTCTGGCACCACGCCTATGAGCAATACTCCGGCTCGCTTGTAGTAGATGTCGGGGCGATAGATGCGGCGCAGGCAGGCGGTGGCTGCCTTGACGATGTCGATGGTGGACGACGACGGGGTGGCGAGGTTTTGCTCGGTCATGTTGGAGTATTGCTGCAGTTCGGGCCGGAAATGGTTGGAGTCGACAAACACGCCCACGATGCTGGCTGCCGACTGCTGCTTGCGCAACTTCTCGGCGCAGCGTGCTGCAAAGTTGGCTATGTGGGTGCGCAGGGTTTCGAAGTCGTGCACCATGCCGTCGAAGCTGCGGCTTGTGCAGATGCTCTTCTTGCGTGCGGGGATGTCGTCGGGTATGCAGTCGGTGCCGTTGAGTTCAGCCCACGTGCGCTCAACGACTATGGTGCGGAATGTGGAGTGTATCCATGTGGCTGAATGGCTGGCGAAGTCGTGGGCGGTGTTGATGCCCATGCTGTTGAGGCGTGCGGCGTAGCGTCTGCCGATGCCCCACACTTCGTCGATGGGGTAGAGGCGCGATGCCTTGATGCGGCGCTCGTCGGTGTCGATGATGCAGCAGTGGTTGTAGCCGGGGTGCTTCTTGGCGAAGTGTGACGCCATCTTGGCGAGGGTCTTTGTGGGGGCTATGCCTATGCTGAGGGGCATTCCTACCGACTGCAGCACTCGGTCGTGGAGCTGTGTGCCCCACTGCTTGAGCTGACTGGGCGTGAAGCCGTCGAGTATGGCGAAGGCTTCGTCGATGGAGTAGCGGAAACACATTGGCGACATGTCGCGTATGATGGCCATGACGCGTGCGGTCAGCTCGCCATACAGCTCGTAGTTGGACGAGAACGCTTCAATCCTGACATTGGGTAGCTGCTGAAGCAACTGATAGTAGGGTGTGCCTGCCTTGATGCCGAGCTGCTTGGCCTCCTTGCTGCGTGCCACGACGCAGCCGTCGTTGTTGGAGAGTACGACGACGGGCTTGCCTTCCAGATCGGGCCGGAAGACACGCTCGCAACTGACGTAGCAGTTGTCGCAATCGCAGATGGCATACCATTTCATGTTTTCTTGTATTTATATGTTGTTATTGTCAGCGTCTCCATTGCTTGATGGTCCACACCACTACGCCCCACACGCGGAAGTTGTCGTCGGCATCGATGCGTATGGGTGAGTAGGTGGGATTGGCGGGCAGCAGCTCGATGTAGCCCTCTGTCATGTGGCTGAGGTCGAGGCGCTTGATGGTGAATTCGCCATTGACGAAGGCTACTATCACGTCGCCGTCGAGCGGCTGGAGCGAGCGGTCGATGACGGCAATGTCGCCGTCGCATATGCCAGCCTCAATCATGGAGTCGCCCGACACGCGACCGTAGAATGTGGCTTCGGGATTCTTGATCATGTCGCGGTTGAAGTCGAGACTGTCGTGCAGATAGTCGTCGGCAGGACTGGGGAATCCGGCTTTTATGGTAGGGGCGAGTGCCAATGACAGCTGGCTGGCGAAGTCGCCCTTGAGTAGTTCTATCTTTTCCATGTAATGCAAAATTACATCATAATTGCTGTATGAAGGTGCTGTGTGTTGTTAACCTTAATTCCGCAACACTATAGTTTAACATTATTTATAAGTGCCTGAGCAA
>OLGI01002472.1_pt1 | contig 13290 bp, 8 predicted proteins | sample 1605221 | NCBI WGS metagenome assembly OLGI01 (sample SAMEA3888915, study PRJEB22519) | human gut metagenome | biome: human gut; feature: human-associated habitat; material: faeces | place: Denmark | collected 2010 | reverse complement strand
ATCGCCGAGGGGCTTGCCGAAAAGATCGCGGCGGGCGACGTGCCGGAGGAGCTTATCGACAAGCGTATCCTGCTGCTCGACCTCTCTGGCATGGTGGCGGGGACAAAGTACCGCGGCGAGTTTGAAGAGCGCATCCGCGCCGTGCTCGACGAGGTGCGGCGCGACGGCAATGTCATTTTGTTCATCGACGAGCTGCACACCATTGTCGGCGCGGGCAGCGCCGAGGGGGCGGTGGACGCGGCGAACATCCTAAAGCCCGCGCTCGGGCGCGGGGAGATCCGCGTCATCGGCGCGACGACGCTCGAAGAGTACCGGAAATTTATCGAAAAGGACGCCGCGCTCGAGCGGCGGTTCCAGAGCGTGCAGGTCGGCGAGCCGGACGAGAAGCAGGCGCTGCAGATCTTACAAGGCCTGCGGCCAAAGTACGAGGCGTATCACGGCCTTTCCATCGAGGACGAGGCCCTGCGCACGGCGGTGACGCTCTCAAAGCGGTATCTTTCCGACCGCTTTTTGCCGGATAAGGCTATCGACCTTATTGACGAGGCGGCGGCAAGCGTGAAACTGTCCGCGCGCAGCGCCTCGCCCGAACTGAAAGCGCTCGAAGAGAAGGCGAGCGCCGCCGCGCGGGACAAGGAGACTGCCATCCGCGCGCAGGACTATGAAAAAGCGGCGCGGCTGCGCGACGCGGAGGAGAGCTTCCGCACGCAGGCGGCAGCTGAGCGGAAAAAACAGGCGCGCGAGGCGGAAAAGACCGCTGTGCGCGTGACGGCGGAGGACATCGCCGCCGTGGTGTCGAACTGGACGGGCATTCCGGTGACAAGGCTCAACGAGAGCGAAAGCGCGCGGCTTTTGACGCTTGAAGAAACGCTTCATGCGCGCGTTGTGGGGCAGGACGAGGCAGTGTGCGCTGTGGCGCGCGCCATCCGCCGCGGGCGCGTCGGCGTCAAGGACCCGAAACGGCCTGTCGGGTCGTTCCTCTTCCTCGGTCCCACGGGCGTGGGCAAGACGGAGCTCAGTAAAGCGCTCGCCGAGGCGGTGTTTGGTAGCGAGGACGCGATGATTCGCATCGACATGAGCGAGTATATGGAAAAACACGCCGTCTCTCGCCTGATCGGCTCGCCGCCGGGCTACGTCGGCTATGACGAGGGCGGGCAGCTGACGGAAAAGGTGCGGCGCAAGCCGCACTCCGTCGTGCTTTTCGATGAGATCGAGAAGGCGCACGAGGACGTGTGGAACATCCTGCTGCAAATTTTAGAGGACGGCGTCGTGACGGACGCGCAGGGGCGCAAGGTGGACTTTCGCAACACGGCGGTCATCATGACGTCGAACATCGGGGCGAAGAGCATCACGGCGGCGGGCACGCCGCTCGGCTTTGCGCCGGAGGAGCAGAAAAGCGCCGACGCGCAGTTCGCTGCCGTGAAGGCGGCGGTGATCGCGGAGCTGCGGCGGACGTTCCGGCCGGAATTTTTGAACCGCGTGGACGAGACGATCGTCTTCCGCCGCTTATCGCGCGAGGACTGCGCCGAGATCGCGCGGCGGCTGCTTGCGCAGACCGTTTCCCGCGCCGCGGCGCTCGGCATCACGCTTGAGGCGGACGAGGGCTGCGCGGTCTCTCTCGCCGAGCGGGGCTACGACGTTTCCTACGGCGCGCGTCCCCTGCGGCGGCTCATCCGCAGCGAGGTGGAGGACGCGCTCGCGACCTGCCTTTTGGACGGCACGCTCGCAAGCGGCGACACGGCGGTGTTGGCGGCGGAAAACGGCACGCTCTGCGTGCGCCGGCGGGAGAAAGCGGCGGCCGCCGCCCTCGGCGACGTCGGCGCGCAGAAGGCGTGAAAAAAGGGACGCATCAGACAGAAGACCCGACCGATGGATGCTCATCGGTCGGGCCTTCATGCTTGTGTACGGATTTTTTGCGGTCCGAATGATGCAGGGGAACTTCGTTCTTGAAGGGATGAAACCGGTTCGGCAAATCACAATTAGTTGCTGCTGTCCCCTGCGATTAGAGTTGTTTCTAATTGCACTTGATAAGTATTTTCTTCTCCGCTTAGATTGGCCGTTTTTAATTCAAACCACAGATTATCAGCCAGCTTATCGGCATCGCCGTCTCTCAAAACATCACCGGAAATTTTCCCGATATTACCGGAAACGTCTATTGTCCCGCCTGTTTGATCGGCAACTGCATGGGAAAGTAAAATGGAGTCTTCCTCGCCATCAACATAAATGGTGGTGGAATATGCGGTAATATCAGCAAAATCATCTGACATTACTTTCAAATTGCCGCCATAGCAGATTTCATCTTTCCCCGATAGAACAATTACGCCATTTGATACCGAAATCGACTCGCTATTTCCGCTGAATGAATAGACCTTCAAGGACTGCTCCTGACTGCTTTTAGAAGAATTTCCGCATCCGGTAAATAACACCGTACAGACCAGCAGCGACAGGATAATGGTTGCAATTTTTTTCATCGTCTTTTACCTTTTTGCTTTATCTGCGCGTTGCGGCGTTCCAAACGCCTGCCCGAGGGGATGCGCTTCTCCTCATTCAAAGCGCTCAACGGTCGTTGCGAGGTCGTAGCTTGCCTTGAGCGCCTTGAGCTTTGCCATCGGCTCGCCCGCGGAGTGCTTGTCGAGCGCGGCGCGGTCGCGCCAGTGCTCCACGAGCAGCACGCAGTTTTCCTCGGCAAGAGGCCGGTAGTAGTCGTACTGCATGCAGCCCTCTTCCGCGAGGACGGCGGCGCGCAGGCCGCTTCGCTCCATCTCCGATGCAAAGTCATTAGCCTTTTCGCCGCGATAGAGAACGTGAAGTAAAATGCCTTCCATAAAGTAAGGCTCCTTTCCTGCTTGTTCGTATTACGATACGTCGATCATTTCGAGGTATTTGTAGCCGTTTTCGGCAATGTGGTCCTTGCGGCCCTGTAAATTGTCGCCGAGCAGCAGATCAAACGAGTGTGCCGTCGCCTCCGCGTCCTCGGGCATGACCTTGATGAGACGGCGTGTCTCGGGGTTCATGGTCGTGAGCCACATCATTTCGGGGTCGTTCTGGCCGAGACCTTTCGAGCGGTCGACCTTGTAGCGCTTGCCCTCAAGGGTCTTGACGATGTCGTTTTTCTCCTTGTCCGTGTAGGCGAACCACGTCTTTTCGCCGCAGGTGATCTCAAAAAGCGGGGTCTCGGCGATGTAGACATAGCCCTCGCGAATCAGCGTCGGGCAGAGGCGGTAGATCATCGTCAGGATGAGCGTCCGGATTTGGAAGCCGTCAACATCGGCATCGGTGCAGAGGATGACCTTGTTCCAGCGAAGATTGTTGATATCAAAGGCGTTCAGGTCCTTGACAAACTTGCCCGGCACCTCGACGCCGCAGCCGAGGACCTTCAAAAGGTCGGTGATGATCTCACTCTTGAAAATGCGCGGATAGTCGGCCTTGAGACAGTTTAAGATCTTGCCGCGCACGGGCATGATGCCCTGAAACTCGCCGTCGCGCGAGAGCTTGACGCTGCCGAGAGCGCTGTCACCCTCGACGATGTAGATCTCGCGGCGCGAGACGTCGCGCGTGCGGCAGTCGACAAACTTTTCGACGCGGTTTGAGATGTCGATGCTGCCGGAGAGCTTTTTCTTGATGTTCAGGCGCTGCTTTTCCGCGCTCTCGCGGCTTCTTTTGTTGATGAGCACCTGCTCGGCGATCTTGAGCGCGTCGACGCGGTTTTCGATGAAATAGGTTTCGAGGCGGGACTTCAGAAAGTCCGTCATCGCCTCTTGCACGAACTTGTTCGTGATGGCCTTTTTCGTCTGGTTCTCGTAGCTCGTCTGCGTGGAGAAGTTGTTCGAGACAAGAATGATGCAGTCTTCGATGTCTTGCCAGGTGATGCGCGCCTCGCCCTTCTGGTATTTGTTGTTGTCCTTCAAATACTTGTCGATGGCGTAGACAAAGGCGGTCTTCGACGCCTTTTCGGGGCTGCCGCCGTGCTCGAGCCACGAGGAGTTGTGATAGTGCTCGATGCGCTGCACCTTATTCGAGAAGCAGCACGCGCAGGAGAGCTTGACCTTGTATTCGGGCTTGTCCTCGCGGTCGCGGCCGCGGCGCTCCGTCTCCCAGAAGACGGGGGTGGTCAGGGCGTCTTCGCCCGCGATCTCGCTGACATAGTCGATGATGCCGTTTTCGTAGACGAAGTCCTGCGTCTCAAAGTGGCCGGGGAGGACTTCGTTTTTGAAGCGGAACGTGATGCCCGCGTTGACGACGGCCTGACGGCGCAGCGTTTCGACATAGTAGTCGGCGGGAATGTCGATATCGGTAAACACGTCGAGGTCGGGCAGCCAGCGCGTGCGCGTGCCGGTTTTGCGGCCGCGGTCGGTCGGCTCGATCCTGAGCTCATCGCCCTTTTTGCCCACGGGCTCGCCGCGTTCAAAGTGCAGGGAGTATTTGTTCCCGTCGCGCCAGACGGTCACGTCCATGTAGCGCGAGGAATACTGCGTCGCGCACGCGCCGAGGCCGTTGAGGCCGAGGGAGTATTCGTAGTTGTCGCCGTCCAAGTTGTTGTACTTGCCGCCGGCGTAAAGCTCGCAGTAGACGAGCTCCCAGTTGAAGCGCTTTTCCTTGGGGTTATAGTCCACAGGGCAGCCGCGGCCCATGTCCTCTACTTCGATGCTGTGGTCTAAGTAGCGGGTGACGGTGATGAGCTTGCCGTGGCCCTCGCGCGCTTCGTCGATGGAGTTCGAAAGGATCTCGAACACGGCGTGCTCGCAGCCGTCCAGCCCGTCCGAGCCGAAGATGACGCCCGGGCGCTTGCGCACACGGTCCGCGCCCTTGAGGGACGAGATGCTCTCGTTGCCGTAATTCGTTTTTTTTGCTTCTGCCATTGGGGTTTCTCCATTTCGCCGAAATTTACGATTCTGATCTTCAAACACAAAACTTAGTACATTATACGATTTTTTGACCACAATGGCAAGTGGCCGCGGCAGATTTTTGCCTTTGGCGGGAAAATGCAGAAATTCGTGGGAATTTCTGCGCCAATTATGCCGAAAGACGTCGAGCATAACAAAGCGTTAACCGACGGGAACGCACTGGAGCAACAAAGTTATTCACAGTTTCCACAGAGTTTTCCACATCGTTATGTCAACAGAATAACCGCGGATAAACCATGAATGGACACGCTTCCGCCTCCTCCGCGCGGTGAAAGAGGGAGAAAGCAAATTTCGTCAATTTGCCCCCTTGACGAAATGGCGCGGACGTGTGCGAAAAAAGAGAGCGCCGCGGCGCTCCTTTTTTTCTCACAGCAGCATCAGAACAACGCCGTACACGACGCTTGCGAGCGTGCCGAACACGATGACTGGCCCCGCGACGACGAACATCTTTGACGCCATACCGGTGATGAAGCCCTCGCTCTTAAAGTCGATGGCGGGGGAGACAACGGAGTTGGCAAAGCCCGTGATCGGCACGAGCGTGCCGGCCCCGGCAAAGCGCGCGATGGAATTGTAAAGGTTTAAGCCTGTTAAAAGTGCGGAAAGGAAGATGAGGCAGATCGAGGTCGCCGTGCCTGCGTCCGCCTTTGCAAGGCCGAGCGAGAGAAAGCCGTTCTGGATGAGCTGGCCGAGCGCGCAGATCGCGCCGCCGATGAAAAAGGCAAAGGCGGTATCCTTGAAAATGGGCGATTTGGGCGCAAGGCGCTTGACATACTCCTGATATTCCTGCGGCGTCATATCCATGAAGAATCACTCCTTTTGTCGTAGTGTTTGCGGGAAATGGACGAAATATCCGCGCGATACCGTCTTGCGCGCGGCGAGGTTTGTGTTACAATGGGCGAGGACATTTTTGCAAAGGAGTTGACGCGATGCGACCGCTGGGACTGTATCTCCACATTCCGTTCTGCAAGGCGAAGTGCATTTACTGCGACTTCTACTCGCTTCCTCATTCCGAGGAGAAGATGGACGCCTACACCGCGGCTTTGCAGCGCGATCTGATCCGCTGGGCGGATCAGGCAAAAGGCCATACCGTTGACACGATCTACTTTGGCGGCGGCACACCGAGCTACCTCGGCGCAGAGCGGCTCTGCCGCCTTCTGGAGACGGTTTTTGCCCATTACCGCGTGGACAAAAACGCTGAGATCACGACCGAGGCGAATCCCGACAGCGCGCGGGAGGTATCAGCACTGCGGCAGCTCAGAGAAGCGGGCTTCAACCGCATTTCACTCGGGATGCAGTCGGCGAGCGACGACGAGCTGCGCCTGATCGGGCGCGTCCACACGCATAAAGAGACGGTTGAGGCCGTACATGCCGCCCGCACGGCGGGCTTCGACAATGTGAGCCTCGATCTCATCTACGGCCTACCCGAGCAGACAATGGCGCACTGGCGGGAAAACCTGCAAGCGGCCATCGCTCTTGAGCCTGAGCACCTTTCCTGCTACGGGCTCAAGATCGAGGAGGGCACGCCGCTCGACCGCAAAAAAGACGCCCTGCGCATCCCCGACGACGATGAACAGGCGGAGGAGTACCTTGCAACGGTCGAGCTGCTCGAAAAGGCGGGCTACGCGCAGTATGAAATTTCGAACTTCGCGCGTCCCGGGCGCGAGTCGCGCCACAACCTCAAATACTGGACGATGCAGGAGTATCTGGGCTTCGGTCCTGGCGCGCATTCGGACTTCGGCGGGCGGCGCTTCGCCTACGCGCGCGACTTGAATGCTTACATCAAGGGTGAGGAGCACCTTTCCGAAAGCGCATGCCCCCCGGAACGCGAGCGCGAAGAAGAACGCGTCATGCTTGCCCTGCGCACCGCGCGGGGGCTCGACCTGTCGGCGCTCAAGGAGGACACGCGGGACGCCGAGGCAGTGCTCGAAGAGTGCGCGCACCACGGCCTTTCCCAAAAGGAAAACGGCCGCTGGCGGCTGACGCCGCAGGGCTTTCTAGTGTCAAACGCCGTCATCGTGCGGGTGCTCGAGGCGTTTTCCCTCTAAATTTTGCGAAAAAAGTGGAAACTTTTTCCGCGTTTTTGCGTCTTTACTTATGGCAGGGCATCTGCTATACTGTGTTATGTTTACCAATTCAAGGCATTTTCAGCAAGGAGGCAAATCGTGAAATCTATCATCCGTAAGTTTTTGTCGCTGTCGCTGGCAGTCGTGCTGGCGGCGGCTCCGCTCAACGCCTTCGCGTCTGACGCGCTCGGCGACGATCTGACCAGCTCAAGCGTCGAGGTCAACGAGCGCACCGAACTCAACGCTGGCACGTTCTGGAGCAATACGTATTCTGATCTCCGTCAGGAGAATTATGTGGTCTACTCGCCCAACGCACGCGTCAAGCCCATCGTGAGCGGCGGCGACTACACGACCCAGCTTACAACGGTCTCGACCGCCGCGAAAAAGCTCGAAGCGCGCGGCTACCGCGTGGTCGCGGGCATCAACGGCGACTATTACGACACGGCGACGGGCATCCCGCTTGGCAGCATGATGACCGAGGGCGTGCTGCGCAACTCCTCGAGCGAGTATTACGCCATCGGCTTCCGCGACGACGGCAGCACGGTGATGGGCAAGCCCTCGCTTCGCATCACGGCGCAGTCCGACTTTGGCCGCAGCCTGACGGTCACGGCTTTCAACTACGTGCGCCAGAGCTCGTTCGGCATCTATCTCTATGATTCTACCTTCAATGCCCGCGCCACGACCGGCACGAGCGAGGAGGGCGTGGATGTTGTCTGCTCGGCGGTCGGCGGCTCGCTCGGCCTGAACGGCAGCCTGACGCTCGTGGTCGAGCAGGTCATCGAGGGCGGCAAGGACACGCCCGTCGGCGCGGGACAGTATGTGCTTTCGTCGAATTTGAAGGCGGCGGGCTATGTGGAGCAGCTGCGCGCGCTCCAGCCCGGCGAGCGCCTGACGCTTTCCGTCAGCGCGAACGGCAGCGAGTGGAACGGCGTGACGAATATGATCGGCGCGCTCTATCAGCTGGTCGATAACGGTCAGGTCTGTTCGGGCCTTGTCAACGGCGCGGCCCCGCGCACGGCGGTGGGCCTCAAGCGCGACGGCTCGCTCGTGCTCTACACGATCGATGGCCGCCAGAGCGGCTATTCCATCGGCGCGACGCTGACGCAGGTCGCCGAGCGCATGGTCGAGCTCGGCTGCGTGACGGCGCTGAGCCTGGATGGCGGCGGCTCGACCGCGATGGTCGCGACGAGCCCCGACAGCACGGTATCGACGCTTGTCGACAAGCCCTCCGGCGGCAGCGAGCGTGCGGTGACGAACCATGTCTTCCTCGTGGCGAACAGCCAGCCGACGAACATCGTGGGCCATGTGTATCTTGAGAGCGAGAGCACCCGCGTGCTCCCGAACGCGCAAGTGAAGCTCACCGCGACGGCGCTCGACACGAACTATATCCCCATGGCAAATTCCAATGTCTCCCTGCGCGCGGATAAGGGCACCATTGACGGCAATGTCCTGACCGCGCCCGCCTCCGGCACCGTGACGGTGACGGCGAACGCGGGCGGCGCGAGCGCGCAGACGAAGATCGATGTCATCACGCAGCCCGACAGCATCAGCGTCAAGCAGAACGGCAAGGCCGTGACCTCCATCACGCTGAGCGCGGGCGAGACGGCGGAGCTCTCCGCCTCGGCGATGTACCGCCATTTGCCGGTGCTCGGCGACAACAAGGGCTTTACCTGGACCGTGCAGGGGAATGTCGGCACGATCGAAAACGGCGTCTTCACGGCGTCCGGCAGCATCGGCAGCGGCAGCGTGACGGCGAGCCTCGGCCGCATTTCCGTGACGGTCCCTGTGACGGTGACGGCGCGCGCCCTGCGCACGCTCGACGGCTTTGAGACCTCGTTCGCGACCGCGACCGGCACGCGTGCGATGCTCTCCTACAACAGTGAGATGACCCGCGTGCACAACGGCTACGCCTCCGCACGGCTTGACTATGCGACCGGCAGCGAGGGCAACGCCTACATCGGCCTCAACTATGCCATTCCTTCAAATTACGACCAGCTCAACTTCTGGGTCTACGGCGACAATAGCGGCGCGCAGCTCGCGCTGGTGACGGATACTGGCAGCGTGAACCTGGGAGCTCTCAACTTCTCCGGCTGGAAGCTCCTGACGGCGAAGCTCGGCACGGCTACGGCCGTGACGGGGCTGACGGTCTCGTCGGCGTCCGACCTCATCAGCGCGATCTACCTTGACCAGCTCGTGCTCTCCTACGGCGGCCTGACCGACACGACCGCGCCGAAGCTCTCGCTCCAGTACAATGCGGCGAGCAACACTGTGACTGGCACGGTGAAAGATGACATCGACGGCGCGGCCATCCCAACCATTCGCGTGACCTACGACGGCAAGAGCTACACGTCCTACACCTATAACCAGTCGAGCGGCGCGCTGAGCATTTCTCTTCCCGCCGCTGACGGCGCGCAGCACCGCGTGAATGTGGTCGCGGGCGACGCGAGCGGCAACCTGAGCCGCGCGGGCATGAACGCCGGCACGTCGAGCACGACGCCCGCCTTCAACGACATGAAGGACCACTGGGCGAACGACGCGGTCGCGTACCTCAAGCGCAGCGGCATTTCGAACGGCTCGAACGGTAACTTCCTGCCGGATACGAACATCAGCCGCCAGGAATTCGCCGTGCTGCTCGCGCGTTACTTAGGTTCTTCGCAGGATCATTCCTCCGTGCAGCTCCCGTTTGCCGATACGAATGAGATCGCATCCTGGGCGCTGAACGGCGCGAAGGCGATGTACTCGCTCGGCATCATCAAGGGCAGTTCCGACGGCTCGGGCAAGCTCTACTTCAACCCCACGGCCAACGTGAGCCGCCAGGAGGCGGTGACGATGCTCGGCCGTCTGACCGAAAAGGGCTACGCCCAGGGCGCGCTCAAGTTCACCGACAGCAGCGCGATCCAGTCGTGGGCGGCGGAGTACGTGAGCACGCTCAGCACGATGGGAATCCTTACGGGCTTTAGCGACGGCAGCTTCCGCCCCAACGGCGCAATGACGAGGGCGCAGGTGGCGACAGTATTGTACAAATTCTAAAATGAAAGGGAACGGCAAAGCCGTTCCCTTTCATTTTAGAGGGGGATTGCAGGCCGCTGCGCGCATAATTCGCCCGCCGTCGGCGGGCGAATTCCACACTTGCGGCCTGAGAAGAGTCATTTCCAACGCGCATGTCGTTGGAAATGACGATCAAAATTATTTCGCGTCTGCGGACGCGAAAGTCTGCGACGCTTGGGTGCGGTGGGCTGTTTCGCGCCCGCAGGGCGCGAAATGCGCCGGGGGAGTGTGTGCGGGGCGCTGTTTTGCGCTCGAAGAGCGCAAAATGCGCGCCTGGGGTGGTGCGGAGACACTGTTTTGTGCTCGGGGAGCACAAAATGCGCGCTTTTTAGAATGCTGTTTTGCGCCCGGTGGGCGCGAAAGGCGCATCTTTCGCTTTGATGAGGCTTAGATAGGACATTGAACGCTGCTTTTTTGCGGAAAATGCGCAAAAAGGGGCTACCTTTTTGCGCGGCGGCGTGCTATGATAGCTCTGTATTGGTATCTGTATGAAAAAGGAGGCGGAGAGAATGAAACGCGCGGGGAAACTGCTGGTGATCGGATTATTTTCGCTGCTGCTTTCGGGCTGCATGTTCACGACGCCGGAGACGTCGCTCTACCGCCTGCCGAAGCTCGCGGGCGAGTATGAATCGCTTGAATCGCAGATCGACGCGCTGCTCACAAACGGCGCGGAGTATGCCGCGCCCACGTCGGGCAGCAATTTGCAGAGCGTGCAGATGATCGACCTCGATGGTGACGGCAGCGAAGAGGCGGTGGCCTTCTTCCGCCGCGCGAGCGACAAAAAGCCGATGAAGATCTACATCTTCAAAGCCGACGGCGACAGCTACGAGCGCTACGCCGTGATCGAGGGCACATCGAGCCAGATCTACAGCGTGAACTACGCGGATCTGGACGGCGACGGGCTCAAGGAGATCCTGGTCGGCTACAAGAGCAGCTCGGATGTGCAGGGGCTTGCCATCTATCCGCTCTCTCCCGGCACGTCGGAGTCGCTTTTGACGACGGGCTATTCCCGTTACGCGAACCTCGACATGAACGGCGACGGGAAGCAGGAACTTTTAATTATTTGCAGCGACGAAGAGAGTACGGCGCGCGTCGATTACTACGACTGGGATGACGGCGCGCTACACGCGAAGTCCTCGCTGCGCCTGTCCGCCTCGGTGGCGGAGCTGAGCCGCCTGACGGCTGGCACGCTGACGGGCGGGGAGAACGCGCTGTTCGTCACGGGCGTGACGGGCGACAACCTGACCGTGACGGACGTGCTGGCGCTCAGAAGCGGGCGGCTCCAGAATATCGCCCTCGGCGCGGACGCGAATCAGGTACCCGCGGAGGAAATTTTCCTCGGCCTTTTCCCGCGCGATGAAAACAGCGACGGCGTGACCGAAGCGCCGAAGACGCGTCCCTTGCAGCGCTTTGACCGCGAGAGCGAGCTGCAGTATTACGTTGTCTGGGAGCAGTACAGCATCGACGGCACGGTGACGGACGTGCAGAGCTGCTTCCACAATGTGGCGGACGGCTGGAGCCTTGTGCTGCCGGACGAGTGGGACAAGGACCATCTGACCGTCGAGCGCAGCGCGGGCAGCGGCGAGACCGCTGTGTCCTTCTACCGCGCGGGCGAGGGCGGACTGAGAGAGAAACTGCTCACCGTCTACACCCTGACGGGCGAGGCGCGCGAGGGACTTGCCAACATCGGCAGCCGCTTTGTGCTCACGCAGCAGGTGGAGGCGGTATACGCCGCACGGATCGGCGATGCATGGAATATCACGCTTGATGAGCAATCGCTGCGCGAGCGCTTCTCGCTCATCACGGCGGAATGGACGATGGGAGACAACTGAGAGGAGAAACGATATGAAAAAAGTGCTGGTGCTGGAGGATGAAGCCAGTATCCGTAGTTTTATTGTCATCAATCTGCAGCGTGCGGGCTACGAGGTCGTGGAGGCTGAGTGCGGCGAGGAGGCGCTTCAAAAATTGCAGGAAAATCCCGACACGAAGCTGTGCCTGCTCGACATCATGCTGCCGGACATCGACGGGTTCGAAGTCTGCCGCCGCATCCGCATGTCGAACGCGCAGGTCGGCATCATCATGCTGACGGCCCGGTCTCAGGAGATGGACAAGGTGACGGGACTGATGACCGGCGCCGACGATTATGTGACCAAGCCCTTTTCTCCGGCGGAGCTGACCGCCCGCGTGGACGCGCTGTTCCGCCGGGCTGGCGGGGAGGAAGTGGTCCAGAGCGGTGAGATCAGCCAGCCGCCCTTTTTACTGAATACCCGCAACCGGACGCTGGAAAAAAACGGCCAGCGGGTGAAACTGACCCAGGTGGAGTATGCCATCATGCGGGTGTTTATGGAAAATCCCGGCAAGGCACTGTCTCGTGAGGAGATCTTAGACCGGGTCTGGGGGCGGGACTACTTCGGAGAGCTGAAAATCGTGGACGTGAATATCCGCCGCCTCCGCTTAAAAATCGAGGACAATGTGCAGAATCCCACGTTCATCACAACCGTCTGGGGTTATGGTTACAAATGGGATGCGTGAAGCGAGTAAGCTGGCGGCACATTGTCCGGGGCCCCGCACGGCGGGGCGCGCCGTCAGGCGCGTACAAGGGTTTTGGCGGAGCCAAAACCTTGGCGCAAGGCGGAATTCATTTCCGCCGCGCAAGTAAGATGAAAGGGCTTCCATTTTGCCCCGCAAAATGGGAAAAGAAAGGGTGAGATGCTTCGTGCCGGAAGGAAGTCAAAAACGAAAAGCCACGCGGGTGCGGAGCCTCCGCCAGCGCTGGATCGTCAACTCTGTGGTGCCCATCTTCGTGCTGCTGGCGCTGATCGTGGGCGGTGTGTCTCTGGGCATTTCCAATTACTATTATAAGGGAATGCTGGACGGTCTGGAACGGCAGGCCCGGGCGCAGTCCGGCGCCTTTGTGGACTATTTTATGGATCAGGGGTTCGCCAACTACTTGCAGCGGGCCAATCAGGCCATTTCCGACTATGCGGACAAGGAACGGGTAGAAATGCAGTTCCTGTCCAGCATAGGCCGTATTCAGGCGTCCTCCACATCTAATCTGACGGTAGGCACCCGCCCCGGAACGGAGGATATTTCCAAAGCGGTGGAAACCAACCGTATCAGCTATTTCCGGGGCGCGGACCCCAAGACGGGAGAACAGATCTTAGCGGTGTCTCACCCTCTGACGGTGAACGGTAAGGTGGTAGGTGTCCTGCGATTCGTCACCTCCCTGCGGCAGGTCAACGTTCAGGTGCGGATGACGGTGCTGGCAGTGGTGCTGG
>OLGI01002461.1_pt1 | contig 13336 bp, 10 predicted proteins | sample 1605221 | NCBI WGS metagenome assembly OLGI01 (sample SAMEA3888915, study PRJEB22519) | human gut metagenome | biome: human gut; feature: human-associated habitat; material: faeces | place: Denmark | collected 2010 | reverse complement strand
ATGACGTACGGGATGCCGTGGATAAAGCCATGAATAATCTTCCGGATGACATTGATCGCCCGACGATCATGCGTTTTAATACTTCCATGATGCCGATTCTTATTTATGCAGTAACAGCTGAAGAATCCTATCCTGGTATTGACAAGATTCTAGATGATAAATTAATTACTCGCTTGAACCGGGTAGACGGTGTTGCATCTGTAAACATTGCCGGTTCTCCGGTACGCGTTGTCTACGTAGACCTCGATCCCAATAAACTAGATGCTTATAACCTAACTCTAGAACAAATCGGGAATAAAATCCTAACAGAAAATCGGGATATCTCTTCCGGTAACGTGAAGATGGGAGATATGGACTACACGTTGCGTGTTGAAGGTGAATTTGATGAAAGTGATCAAATCAAGAACCTTGTATTAGGAACCCAAAACAACAAAACCATCTATTTACATGATGTTGCAACCGTCCGTGATACCTTGAAGGATATCACATTGGAGCAAACGATCAATAGAGGAAATGGTGGCGTTTTGATGGTAACCAAACAAACCGATGCCAACGCCGTAGCCGTGGCTAATCAAGCCAAAAAAGAGATCGAGAAAGCAATGAAAGAATTGCCTTCAGATATCAAGTTCCAGATCATCTCGGATAATTCCGATTTTATCGTGAAATCCATCAATAACCTGCAGGAATCTTTAATGTACGCTTTGATCTTCGTGGTCTTGGTCGTATTCTTATTCTTGGGACGATGGAGAGCGACATTCATTATTGCCTTGACCATCCCGATCTCTTTGATCGTAGCCTTTATCTACCTGTTCGCAACGGGAGAATCGCTCAACGTGATTTCGTTGTCCTCCCTCTCCATTGCAATCGGTATGGTGGTGGACGATGCGATTGTAGTACTTGAAAATATCACAAAACACATCGACCGAGGTAGCCGTCCGAGAGAAGCAGCCAAATACGGTACGAACGAGGTTTGGTTATCTGTAATTGTAACTACCCTTGTAACTGTAGCCGTGTTCTTCCCGTTGACATTGGTAACCGGAATGACCGGTATCCTGTTCAAGCAATTAGGTTGGATCGTTTGTATCACCGTATGTACCTCAACGGTAACCGCTATTTCGTTAACACCGATGCTTTCATCTCAGTTGATGAAAATTCAGGATAACACGGATACGGGTAAATTTAGTTTCTACCATTTTGTATCCAAAATGTTGGATAAACTTGATTTTGCCTACGAAAAGCTCATCCGCTGGGTTCTTCGTCACAAAACGGTTACGATTGTTTCCATGTTTGCTTTGTTCTTTGCATCATTAACCCTTGCAAAATTGATCAAAACAGACTTCATGCCTCAGAATGACCAGAACTACATGAGCGTGTATGCCAAGATGCAGTCCGGACAGCGAGTTGAGGTAACTAAAAAAGTGGCTTTGGACATCGATTCCATCATTCGTGCAGAAATCCCGGAAATCACGTTGATCAACTTGTCATACGGTAGTGAAGAGGAAGCCTCTTTTGCTTCTATGATGAACAGTACTGGTAATAACATCTTAAACATGCGTCTAAGAACTCTCGACTTAAAAGAACGTAGCCGCAGTGTTTTCGAGATCGCTGACCAAGTCCGCGGAATTTTAAAACGTTTTCCTGATATTCTCCAATACACGGTAACCACATCGAGTGGGGGGTCAATGGGAGGTAATAGTGTCGACGTAGAAATTATGGGACATGATTTCAACACGACTACAAACTTAGCTCACACAATTGCGGAACAAGCTCGAAAGATTCCAGGAGCTGAAGATATCAAAATCAGCCGGGATGAAGATAAGTCCGAATTACAAATTGTTCTAGATCAAGATAAATTGGCCCGTCATGGGTTAAGTACAGCAGATGTTGGAAGCTATTTACGTAACCGCATTTACGGGTACCGTAATAGCAAATTTAAAGAAGATGGTGAAGAATATGATATTATCGTTCGTCTGGATGAGAAATATCGTTCGTCTATTACCGATGTTGAAAACATCCTGATTACCGATGGTAAAGGACAAAAAGTACGTCTGAAAGAACTTGGAGAAATCAAAGAATATTTCTCTCCGCCAAATATCGAGCGTAAGAGTAAACAACGTATCCTAAAAGTTTCGATTACTCCGGCTGCAGGTGTTGCTTTGGGAGAAATAGCAGGTGCTGCTCAAGCTCTTATCGATAACATGGAAGATATTCCACAAGACGTAACAATGTACATCGGTGGTAGCTTCGAAGATCAACAGGAATCATTCGGCTCATTGAGTATGTTGCTACTCCTGTCCTTGATGCTGGTATACATCGTGATGGCAGCACAGTTCGAGTCATTCAAGATGCCGTTTATCATCATGTTGGCTATCCCGTTCGCATTCACCGGTGTAATTTTGGCATTATTGCTCACGAACACGACATTAAGTATTGTTGCCGCCTTAGGAGCTGTCATGCTGGTTGGTATCGTTACGAAGAACGGTATCGTGCTAATCGACTTTATCAACCTGATGCGTGAACGGGGAATCCGCTTGTACGATGCAATCGCTATGGCTTGTCGTTCTCGTTTACGCCCGGTATTGATGACGTCATTAACCACAATCTTAGGTATGGTGCCGATGGCAATCAGCGTTGGCGAAGGTTCTGAAACTTGGAGACCGATGGGTATCGCTGTAATCGGTGGTATGGTATTCTCCACGATTATCACGATGATTATCGTTCCGGCCGTTTACGCCGCAATGGACAAGAGTGGTAGCCGTGACAAGAAGAAGATTCTCAGCAAACAATTCAAGTTCATGGCTGACTTTGATCCGGAAAGAGATCTTCCGAAAAAGAAATAAGTAACACTAAGTTAGATTTACGATGTAGAATGTAACATCGTAAATCTAACATCTAAAGTCCTATAATTATGAAGAAAGCAGTATTTATATCATATAACCAAGCTTTGACCGAACGGGTTGCTTTTATCCTTGATCAATTACAAATTCGGGGATTCACGCAATGGCCTTTGGTAAACGGGGCAGGAACTGTGGATGGAGAACCTAGAATGGGAACTCACACTTGGCCGGAAATGAACTCCGCAACCTTGACTATCGTGGAGGAAGAAATGGTTCCTCTGATCTTGAAATACGTCAAGAACCTCGATGAGGTGAATAAAGAAAACGGTATCCGGGCTTTTGTCTGGGATATTACCGATATGTATTAAAAAAAGAGCCTTTCGGCTCTTTTTTTTGTATATGTACTTCACGCAAAGAGGCTAATGCCTCTTTTTTTATTCTTCATCTAACGACTTGAATCCTTTTCCTAATATCTCTCTGGAGTCGATCACATTTATAAAAGCCTCCGGATCAATCTCACGAATTCTGTGACGTAAGATCATCATCTCACGACGAGTTAAAATCGTGTAAATAATCTCGCGAGATTCACCCTTATAAGCACCGACAGCCGGTAAAATCGTAGCTCCACGATTAATATCATTCAAGATGATATTTTTCACCGTTTCCATCTCTTTCGTGACGATCATCAATGTCTTGTGGACAGAAGCACCTTCCACGATCAAGTCAATCACCTTACCTTCGATGAACACGATAATCCAAGAATACATGGGCAAACGCCAGTCTCCGAAAGCCACCACGGTTGACAAAGTAATCGTACAATCCACGATAATAACCAACGTACCCAAAGAAATATGGGTATACTTGTTCAAAATCATGGAAATAATATCCGATCCCCCGGAAGTAGCCCGAGCCTTGAAGATCATACCGATACCAATACCATAAACAATACCGCCGAAAATAGCTGACAGTAATTGTTCATTCAACATCGTCCGGTCAGTAATTCCCGGTTCCAGCAAAGCATCATAACCGTAAACATAGTGAATCAAACGCATAAATGCCGGAATAGCAAACGTACAGATGATGGTTTTCACACCAAACATTCCTCCTAGGAAATAAATTCCCAACAACAACAAAGGCACATCCATACAAAGGGCAGCGATCTCAGTTTCCCAGCCCCACAAGTGATGAAAGACCATGGACAGACCGTATGTTCCACCGGGAGCAAAACCATAAGGCTCCGCAAACAATACCGCACCTAACGCAAACATGAAACAACCACCCAACAACCATCCGTAGGTGATAAAGAAATCCTTAGAGAATAATTTCTCCTTAGTTACAAATCCCATACTACAACTTATTTTTATTTTAACAATTAATTTCGCTTGTTTTTAGCCGCACAAAAGTACAACTTGTTTTTGACTTTTTACAACGTTTTCGATTTCTCAAATTTAACTGTAATACACTCATAATATGCGTATTACATTTTATTTTTCATGCATAATTATACAACTCACCTCATAATTATTCGAAAAAACACGAACCCCATGAAAAAGAATAATTTTCGATTCTCCATTTCCAATTTTCAATTATTTTCCTTATGTTTGTAAACGTATTGGAAAGGTAATGTTCTTCGTGACATTACGAGGGAATCCCGTGAGAATCGGGAACTGTACCCGCAGCTGTAAGTTTCAAAACTTTAGTCTCTACTGCCACTGTCTGTACATGGATGGGAAGGCGACGAAAAGGAAACAAGTCAGAAAACCTGCCAACACGTAACTGTTTATGTAGCTTTCGGGAAGTGAAGCTGGCAAGATGTTTATCATGGTAACATGATCTTCTTCTACCAAATTTTCCAACAAGCATTGTTCTGTGAAATAAGTGGGTTGTTATGAGATGTAGAATATCTCTGCCAATTTTGTTTTACATCGCGTAACTAACTCACTTATTTTGAATACAATTTCCAAATCAACGATAACGCCTCGCTTGGAACTAAGCTTGAAATATCATCTCCTTTTCGGATCATTTCCCGGATCTCGGTAGCTGACAATGGAAACAAAGGGGCATCAACGAGCGTCATGCTCGTAAATCCTTCAACAGAAGTTATAATGCCCGAACGGGGATAAACAAAAATATCACAATGTCCCTCGATCCAACGATGATCCTTCCATTTCGGGAAATCCGGTACGTTATCCCCCCCGATGATCAAAGCAAATTGTTGACCGGGATATCGATCAAACAAAACCCGCAAGGTATCCACCGTGTAGGAAGGTTTAGGCATTGAAAATTCGATATCACAGGCTTTCATTCCGGGAATTCCCTTGATGGCAACCTTCACGATCTCGAAACGCTCGGTCTCCGGCAAAAGGAAACGATCTACTTTAAACGGATTACAAGGACTGACCACAAACCACACTTCCGCACACAGCCTTTTTTCCAACAGGTAGCGAGCAATTCCCACGTGCCCGTTATGAATCGGGTTAAACGATCCGAAAAAAAGCCCGATAACAGGTCCGCTTTTCTTTTCCTTACCTTGCTCCATCCGATTATTTCAAAAAATCTCTTACCGTCTTTTCAGCTTCGGCTAAAGCCGTGTCCAAATTGTCGTTCACGATAACCACGTCAAATTTATCGGCAAATGTCATCTCATACTCCGCTTTAGCCACACGTTGCTCTATCTTCTCCATCGAATCCGTACCCCGCCCGATCAACCGTTGCCGCAAGACCTCCACGGAAGGAGCTTTAATAAAGACAGATAGCGCCTGATCCCCGAATATTTTCTTGATATTCACCCCTCCAACAACATCCACGTCAAACACCACGGCATGACCAGCCTTCCAAATTCGCTCCAGTTCACTCTTCAACGTCCCGTAGAAACACCCCGGATAAACCTCTTCCCACTCTAGGAAATCCCCCGCCTCAATTCTCTCTTTAAACTCATCCGTTGAAAAGAAATAATACTCTTTCCCATGTTTTTCCTCTCCCCGGGGCGCCCTGCACGTTGCCGATACCGAAAACTCCAACCCTAAATCCTTTGCCAACAAGTAATTCACGATCGTACTTTTCCCCGATCCGCTGGGGGCTGAAAATATGATTACCTTCTTTTTCATCCGTTTATAAAGTTTATAAGGTTTATAAAGTTCATAAAGTCAAAGCTTTTTGATAAAGTTCGATAACATTTTAGATATGATTTCTGTTTCTAGCAAAAGTTCGGAAAAATTCTTTTCATCTAATATCAATACATCCTTAGCTAAATAAAGCATTGAGCGAACTTCACCACACGATCCTTTCGAAATATAAAGAAATTGTTTGAATTCAAGATTGGACTTACGCTCAAATCCCTCTGCAATATTATTCATCACAGATACTGCAGCTCGTTGTATTTGATCTTTGAATCCATAATCTTTACTACAACCAAATTGATTATAAATTCTTCTTGCCAAATCTCGAGCTCTTTGCCAAGCAAGAATATCTTCAAATCGCTCTACTCTCATTACTTACTTTATGAACCTTATAAACTTTATGAACTTTACGAACCTAATCATAGCACATTGAGACTCTGTTCCTTTATTTTTTCCAGTTCATCTTTCATGCGGACAACCAGTTTCTGGATGTCGTGGTCGTTGGCTTTGGAACCCATAGTATTGATTTCGCTACCGATCTCTTGGGCGATAAATCCGAGTTTACGTCCCGGAGCTTCTTCTTTCTCCACGGTCTCGACAAAATATTTACAATGATTTGCCAAACGGACTTTCTCTTCCGTGATATCTAACTTCTCCAAATAATAGATAATTTCCTGCTCTAACCTATTCTCATCAATATTTTTGATCTCTCCCCACTCCTTCATCTTGTCTTGCAAGCGTTGCTTGATGGTAACCACTCGTTGTTTCTCGAACTGGGGTACTTCTCCTGACAAGCTTTTGATCAACTCGATCCGTTTCAAAATATCTGCAATCAAAACTTTACCCTCTTGAATACGGAAATCATCGACATCCGACAACGCTTTCTCGATGGCACTTCTCAAACAATTCCAGCCTTCTTCATCCAACTCTTCCATTTTAGCTTGCATCGTGTCGGGGAAACGCATGATGGTTTGCAGCAACTCGCTCTTGTTGATTTCCACTCCTAATGAACCCGCCACTTCCAGCATCTGATTATAATACTGTCTTACCACCGATTGGTTCACGGCAACATCTTTCTCGTCCTCCGCATTATCAAAATAGATATACACGTCCACCTTCCCGCGTTCCAGAACGTTCTTTATCATATTCCGGATCTCGATATCCTTCTCTTTGTAAATACTCGGAGTCCTCAAATTAATATCCAATTGTTTTGAATTCAGACTTTTTACCTCCACGATCACTTTCTTTGTCCCGCAGTCCACTGTTGCTTTACCGAAACCGGTCATTGATTTTATCATAGCTCTTGTTTTAAATACAAACATTTAACCACAAAAGTAAGGCTTTTTTTGAAAATCCCCGCCAAATAACTACCTTTGTTCAGTTTGTCAAATCATCAGAATATACATAATCATGGATGCGAATCATCTTTCTGCCTTCCAAAAAGGAGTTATCGGGGTACAATTTCTTTTCGTCGCCTTCGGTTCGACTGTACTCGTTCCCCTACTTGTAGGATTGGACCCGTCAACAGCACTTCTTACCGCAGGAATCGGAACCTTAATTTTCCATCTTGTCACGAAAGGCATCGTTCCCATCTTTCTGGGAAGTAGTTTCGCATTCATCGCCCCAATCATCAAAGCCAGTGAATTGTACGGTATGGCCGGAGCCCTTTCCGGAATGGTCGCCGTGGGTGCGGTCTACGGGCTTATGAGTTTATTGGTAAAATTACGGGGAACCGACTTCATCAAGAAACTATTTCCCCCGATCGTGATTGGTCCGGTAATCATATTAATCGGGCTTTCCCTCGCTGGCTCCGGGGTAAAAATGGCAAGCGAGAACTGGGTATTGGCCCTTATCTCCCTAATCACGGCTGTCGTTGTCTCTCTGAAAGGCCGGGGACTGTTAAAATTAATCCCTATATTCTGCGGAATCATTGTTGGATATCTCGTGGCACTTTTCTTCTATAACGTGGACACCACCCCGATCAAAGAAGCCGCTTGGTTTGCCCTTCCCCAATTCGTAACTCCCGATTTCTCTTGGGAAGCCATTATCTACATGGTTCCCGTGGCCATCGCTCCTGTCATCGAGGATGTCTATGCGGTGAACAGTGTTGCCGGTAAAGATTTCGTGAAAAACCCCGGATTACACCGTACACTACTGGGTGATGGTCTTGCCTGTGTTTTCGCCGGGTTAATCGGTGGCCCTCCCGTAACCACGTATTCCGAAGTTACCGGGGCCGTGTCTTTAACAAAGGTGACAAGCCCTGCCGTGATTCGAATTGCTGCCGTGACGGGAATCGTCTTCTCGGTTTTCGGTAAAATCAGTGCTTTGTTAAAATCCATTCCAGCCTCTGTTTTGGGAGGGATCATGCTACTCTTATTCGGAACAATTGCCTCTTTGGGAATGAGTAACCTAATACAGAACAAGGTTGACCTTTCCAACACCCGCAACATGATTATCGTCTCTCTCATCCTAACCTTTGGTATTGGAGGGGCGGCCTTCGAATGGGGTAATTTCTCCATGTCCGGCATAGGTCTTGCCGCCTTATTGGGTGTCATCTTAAACTTGATATTACCGACAAAAGAATCCAAAGCATAATACAGGCTTCCAAACGTCACTCATCTCTTGTGGATCAACATATCCACCACCCCTTTATGCCCTATCGCGTAACAAAAAAATAACCGTTTTGAAACATTAGATTCACATAATCAGCGGAACTTGCAATCGCAAAAAAGAAAGAAAACAATTTATTTAAATGAATAGAAAATGAAAAACTTACTTTTAACCACAGTTCTTATGTTAGCTGTTATTTTTAGCAGCAACGCGACAAATGACGTGAACGGTCCCGCTAAAAAAGTATCTATCTCTGGAGCAGGGGCAACCTTCCCTCTTCCCTTCTATAACCTTGCATTCAAAACCTATCAAGATAAAACAGGCAATTCCATTACCTACGGAGGCATCGGTAGTGGTGGCGGTATTCGTAGTCTGAAAGACAAAATCGTGGATTTCGGGGGTTCCGATGCCTATCTATCCGACAAAGAAATGAGCGAAATGCCCGCAGCCGTGGTTCACATCCCGACGTGCATGGGAGCCGTGGTGTTGGCGTACAACCTTCCGGGAGTAGACAACTTGAAACTAACCGGGGACATTATCGCCGATATTTACTTGGGCAAAATCACCAAATGGAACGACAGCCGTATTGCAGCCATCAATCCCGGCGTGGACTTACCCGACAAAGCCATGAGTCCTGTCTATCGTTCAGATGGCAGCGGAACCACTTTCGTGTTCAGTGACTACATGACCAAAGTAAGTCCGGAATGGGCCGAGAAGATCGGAACCGGAAAATCATTAAAATGGCCGGTAGGTATGGCCGCTAAAGGTAACCCGGGCGTTGCCGGAGTAATCAGTCAAACTGAAGGTTCCATCGGTTACGTGGGTTCCGAATATGCTTTTGCCATGAAAATCCAATTCGCCCAGATGAGAAATGCAGCCGGTAACTTTATTACCCCAAACACGGAAAGCATCTCAGCCGCGGCGAAAGGAGATATGCCCGCTGATACCCGTACAATGATCACCAATTCGGCCGCCCCGGATGCATACCCAATCAGTTGTTTCACATGGATCATCTTGTACAAGGAGCAAGCCTATGCCGATAGAAATCAAGCTCAAGCCGAAGAGACATTGAAACTATTGAACTGGATGCTGGACGCAGAGGCCCAAGCCTTAACCACGAAAGTAAACTACTCCCCGCTCCCGGAAAAGGCAGTAAAAAATGCAAAAGCGTTACTAAAATCAGTCACTTACAACGGGCAACCCGTGTTGAAATAATCAAGTATACACATTATTCAAAAAACTACAAACTCCAAATTGCACTATAAAAGTGCAGAAAACAGCAATTTTCTGCACTTTTATAGTGCAATTTGCGTATATTTGCAGAAAATACATACTAATCATGGATAAACTTTACGAAAGTTTCAACAAACTATTAAAAATTACAAACACCGATTTTATTCGCTATAAATATGCCGAAATTAATTGGGACAGCCATATGTTAGGACTTGTTGGTCCACGGGGTATTGGTAAAACAACAATGTTTCTCCAACATATTAAACAAAACCTACACCCGAAAGATACGTTGTATGTTTCAGCAGACAACATATATTTTACAGAGAATTCTTTGATCGATCTAACAGACAAATTTAGTAAACAAGGAGGGAAACACTTGTTTATCGACGAAATACATAAATACCCCAATTGGTCACGTGAATTAAAACAAATATACGACACCTATCCGGATGTGCAGATACGATTTACCGGATCATCCATTCTAGACATCTATAAAGGAACTGCAGACCTAAGCCGACGAGCTCCTATCTACGATATGCAAGGCCTCTCTTTCCGCGAATATTTAAATATGTTTCATCACATGAATATTCCTGTTTATACAATAGATGAAATATTAGAACACAAAGTAGAAATACCCCAAATAACGCATCCTCTCCCCCTCTTCATAGAGTACCTTCAGCAAGGCTATTACCCGTTTGGTAAAGACAAAACTTTCGAGATTGAATTGGACCAAGTAATAAACCAGACCATGGAGATCGATATCCCGCAATATGCAAACATGAATGTCTCCACCGGACGCAAATTAAAACAACTTCTAATGATCATTTCTCAAAGTGTTCCATTTAAGCCAGTCCTACAAAAACTGGCAGATATGATTGGTGTAAGTCGGAATTATTTAGCCGATTACCTACTTTACATTGAAAAAGCAGGCATGATAGCTCAACTTCGTGATGATACAGGGGGTATCAGGGGATTAGGCAAAGTAGAAAAAATATATATAGATAATACGAACCTCATTTATGCTTTAGGACGAGAAAGTCCAAATATAGGAAACATTCGTGAAACATTCTTTTACAACCAGATGCGTGTGAAACAAGAAATCACATCTTCAAAAATTTCAGATTTTCAGATAGGAGAAAGAACATTTGAAATAGGAGGGAAAAACAAAGGACAAAAACAAATAGAAGGTCTCCCCAAAGGATATATCGTAAAAGATGACATCGAAAATGGATATGCCAATATTATCCCGCTCTGGTATTTCGGAATGAATTATTAAACAAACAGTTCCTTTTCGTTTGAAATTTTCCGCTTTATCCATATTTTTGCAACTTAAATCTAAAATTTCGTAGATGAAGAACATTAGGAATTTCTGTATAATCGCACATATTGACCACGGTAAGAGTACACTTGCCGACCGTTTATTGGAAACGACCGGAACTGTAGTAGGGAAAGATTTACAAGCACAGGTGCTTGACGATATGGATCTGGAACGAGAGCGAGGCATCACGATCAAGAGTCACGCGATACAGATGGATTATCATTACAAGGGAGAGAAATATGTTCTAAACTTGATAGACACCCCGGGACACGTGGCCTTCTCGTACGAGGTATCACGTTCCATTGCTGCCTGCGAGGGTGCGCTACTGATTGTCGATGCCACGCAAGGTATTCAGGCACAAACCATCTCGAACCTTTATCTTGCCATTGACAATAACTTGGAAATCATTCCCGTTTTGAACAAGATGGATATGCCCAATGCCATGCCCGAGGAAGTGAAGGACCAGATTGAAGAACTGATCGGATGCGAGCGGGATGATATTATTGAAGCCAGTGGAAAAACCGGACTGGGCGTGGATAAAATACTGGAAGCGGTTGTAGAACGGATTCCCGCACCTACGGGTGATCCCGACGCACCACTTCAGGCTTTGGTGTTCGACTCGGAATTTAACTCCTTCCGCGGGATTATCACCTATTGCCGTATCATGAACGGTAGTCTGAAAAAAGGTGACATCGTGAAATTCGTGAGTACGGGCAAGGAATACGATGCAGATGAAATTGGAGTATTACGCCTAGAACAAGAACCCCGCAACGAACTGAAAACGGGAGATGTGGGATACATTATTTCCGGTATTAAAACTTCATCCGAGGTAAAAGTCGGGGATACGATCACGCACGTGGAACGTCCATGCGCCACCGCCATCGAGGGATTCGAGGAAGTAAAACCCATGGTCTTTGCCGGAATCTATCCGATTGATTCGGAGGATTACGAGGACCTGCGTACCTCCATCGAGAAATTACAGCTAAACGATGCTTCCCTAACCTTCGAGCCGGAATCTTCAGCCGCTCTTGGATTTGGATTCCGCTGCGGGTTCCTCGGAATGCTCCACATGGAAATCGTGCAGGAACGTCTGGATCGGGAGTTCGACATGAACGTGATCACTACCGTCCCCAACGTTATGTATATCGCCCACACCACGAAAGGCGAAGTTTTCGAAATGCACAACCCCTCCGATATGCCCTCTCCCACGGTACTGGACTATATCGAGGAGCCTTATATAAAAGCACAGATCATCACGCCCACCGACTACATCGGTCAGATCATGACCCTCTGTCTCGGCAAGCGAGGCGTGCTGATAAAGCAACACTACCTGACAGGAAACCGGATCGAGTTGAACTACGAGATGCCACTGGCCGAAATCGTGTTTGACTTCTACGACAAATTGAAGAGTATCACGAAGGGATACGCCTCTTTTGACTATTTCCAGATCGGTTATCGTCGGGCTAACCTTGTGAAATTGGATATACTGCTGAATGGCGAATCCGTGGATGCCCTCTCTGCTTTAATCCACTTTGATAACGCTTATTCTTTCGGGAAACGCATTTGCGAGAAATTAAAAGAACTGATTCCCCGTCAGCAATTCGACATTGCAATCCAAGCTGCCATCGGTGCGAAGATTATTTCCCGCGAAACCATCAAAGCCGTTCGCAAGGATGTAACCGCAAAATGTTACGGTGGTGATATTTCCCGTAAACGTAAACTACTGGAAAAACAGAAAAAAGGGAAGAAACGAATGAAACAAATCGGGAACGTCGAGGTCCCGCAAAAAGCATTCCTTGCCGTGCTGAAATTGGATTAGTTCATAAAGTTTGTAAGGTCTGTAAAGTTTATAAAGTAAGCGTCCCCCAAGGACGCTTTATTTGTATGCCCCTTAAGCTACTTTATAACCTTATGAACCTTACAAACTTTATGAACCACGACATCATCCCAATAATCCCTGCTTCTCGCCCTTACTTCTCCGTCAGGAGCGATCACGCAACTCTCTCCCCGGTAAACAAGTCCTGTTAAGTCTGTCCCGGCACAATTAACGGCCACAACGTACGCCTCGTTTTCAATAGCTCGTTCCCGCAAAAGTCGATTCCAATCATCTTGCCGGGATTCCGGCCAGTTTGCGATGTAAATGGCAACATCATATTCGCCCTGATTCCTACTCCACTCCGGAAAGCGCAAATCATAACAGATATAAGTTGAGAAACGTA
>OLGI01002450.1_pt1 | contig 13388 bp, 13 predicted proteins | sample 1605221 | NCBI WGS metagenome assembly OLGI01 (sample SAMEA3888915, study PRJEB22519) | human gut metagenome | biome: human gut; feature: human-associated habitat; material: faeces | place: Denmark | collected 2010 | reverse complement strand
GAGCATCTGCCTTACAAGCAGAGGGTCACAGGTTCGAGCCCTGTAGGCCCCATTTGTTATATGCGGGTGTGGTGGAATAGGCAGACACAAGGGACTTAAAATCCCTCGGACTTATCATCCGTGCCGGTTCAAGTCCGGCCACCCGCATTTAAAATGAAAACCGATCTCTTAGTTATAAGGGAGCGGTTTTTTCTAAATTATGCGGGTATGGCGGAATTGGCAGACGCGCCAGATTTAGGTTCTGGTGTCCACGACGTGCAGGTTCAAGTCCTGTTACCCGCAGTAAATGAATGCAGTTGTAAAAGTATGGAAAGCATTTTACAGCTGTTTTTTTATGCCCGAAATCTTTTAAAATATTTCTTAAAATAGTGCTTTACATTCCAGGAAGTTAGTGGGATAATAGCTGAGCGGTCCGGTAGGGACCGATAATAAAACATACATATCGTATAAGCGTTTCTAATAAACAAATTACCAAAATGGTGGCAAAAAAATGCCATTGTCTGAATTCTTTCTTTTTCACATGTTCCCCTTTTCAAGCGGTGATTTTTGTAGTATTATAATACATGGCACTAGATATAGTGAGTGTGGTTTGAAAAACAACAATATTTTGTGCATGAGTGAGGGATAGTAATGAGTGTTGAAGTAAAGACGAATGTAATTAAAAGGAATGGCGAAGAGGTTCATTTTAATTCACAGAAGATCGTTAATGCAGTTCATAAGGCGAATGAAGAAGTAGACAGACTGCACCAGATGAATGACTATCAGATCAGAGCGATAGCAGATAATATAGCAAATAAGGTTCAGGAGTCAACTCATGCTGTAAATGTAGAAGACATTCAGGACATGGTGGAAACAGGCATCATGGCTATGAGAGGCTACGAGGTAGCACAGAAATATGTGCGCTATCGTTATAAGAGGGAACTGACACGTAAATCCAATACAACAGATAATGGAATTTTATCACTGCTTGATAATATCAACGAAGAGGTCAACCAGGAAAATTCCAATAAGAACCCGGTGATCAATTCTACCCAGCGTGATTACATGGCTGGAGAAGTAAGTAAGGATCTTTCCCGCCGTGTACTTCTTCCGGAGAAGATCGTAAGAGCACATGAAGAGGGAATTATCCATTTCCATGATACCGATTATTTTGCACAGAGAGAACATAACTGTGATCTGATCAATTTGGAGGACATGCTTCAGAATGGTACTGTGATCAGTGAGACACTGATCGAGAAGCCACACAGTTTTTTTACTGCCTGTAATGTGACCACCCAGATCGTTGCCCAGGTTGCCAGCAACCAGTATGGCGGACAGTCATTTACACTGGCTCATCTGGCTCCATTTGTAGATATCAGCAGAAAGAAGATCCGTAAAAATGTGATCGAAGAAAGAAAAGAATGCGGCGAACCTATGGATGAGGCGATCATTGATAAGGTAACAGAGCGCAGACTGAGAGAAGAGATCAAGAGCGGTATCCAGACTATTCAGTACCAGCTGATCACATTGATGACCTGCAATGGCCAGGCTCCATTTGTAACTGTATTTATGTACCTGGATGAGGTACCAGAGGGTCAGACCAGAAAAGACCTGTCTATGATCATTGAAGAGGTCCTGGTACAGCGTATGCAGGGTGTAAAGAATGAAAAAGGCGTATGGATCACACCGGCGTTCCCAAAACTGATCTATGTGCTGGATGAGGACAATATTTCCGAGGATGCTCCATACTGGTATCTGACAGAGCTGGCAGCAAAATGTACTGCAAAGCGTATGGTACCGGATTATATTTCTGCAAAGATCATGAAGGAATTAAAGCAGGGAGATGTTTACCCATGTATGGGATGCCGTTCTTTCCTGACAGTAGAAGACTCTCAGAGAAATGCAGATGGCAGCCATAAATATTATGGCCGTTTCAATCAGGGCGTTGTTACCATTAACCTGGTAGATGTAGCATGTTCTTCTGAAGGCGATATGGACCGTTTCTGGGAGATCTTAGACGAGCGCCTGGAATTATGCCATGAAGCTCTCAGATGCCGTCATGAGCGCCTTTTAGGCACGATCTCTGATGTTGCACCGATCCTGTGGCAGAATGGTGCCCTGGCAAGACTGAAAAAGGGTGAGAAGATCGATAAGCTTCTGTTTAACGGATATTCTACTATTTCACTGGGCTATGCAGGACTGTATGAAATGTGCATGAGAATGCTTGGAAAGTCCCATACAGACCCGGAGGCACGTCCATTTGCATTAAAGGTAATGCAGCGTTTAAATGATAAGTGCAAAGAGTGGAAAGCGGCTGAGAACATCAGTTATTCCGTATATGGAACACCTATGGAGTCCACAACTTACAAGTTTGCAAAATGCCTGCAGAAGCGTTTTGGCATTATTCCGGGAGTAACCGACAAGAACTACATCACCAACAGTTACCATGTACACGTATCAGAGAAGATCGATGCCTTCAGCAAGCTGAAATTTGAGTCTGATTTCCAGAAGCTGTCACCAGGCGGCGCTGTAAGCTATGTGGAAGTTCCGAATATGCAGAACAATATTCCGGCGGTACTGTCTGTTATGAAGTTTATTTATAACAATATCATGTACGCAGAGTTAAATACCAAGAGCGATTACTGCGAATGCTGTGGTTACGATGGTGAAATGGTCATCAAAGAGGAAGAGTCCGGAAAACTGATCTGGGAGTGCCCAAACTGTGGAAACAGAGATCAGAATAAGATGTTTGTAGCAAGAAGAACCTGCGGTTATATTGGAACCCAGTTCTGGAACCAGGGAAGGACCCAGGAGATCCGGGACAGGGTATTACATCTGTAAAATCAATGAACTTAAAGAGAAGTCTCAGAGTAAATTCTGGGGCTTCTTTTTTCTTATTCAGGTAGTTTGTTATACTTATTGAGAATTTCGTCAAAAAAATATCAATAAGCACTATGCACAAAACATTTTCTCATGTATAATTGATTATACGTAAAATGCACAAAAGGAGGGGTACAATGTTAGATACATCTTATTATGAGAAGACAGACCAGATCATTGCACAGTATAGCTGTGAAGAAAAATCCCTGATCCCTATTATCCAGGGGATCCAGGAGGAATATCGTTATCTGCCGCCGGAGCTTCTGACCTATGTTGCGGGGAAACTGGGGATCTCAGAAGCAAAGGCTTACAGTGTAGCAAGCTTTTACGAGAATTTCTCTTTTGAGGCAAAGGGAAAATATGTGATCAAAGTCTGTGACGGAACAGCCTGTCATGTGCGTAAGTCCATTCCTATTTTGGAGGGACTTTACAAGGAACTGGGGCTTGGCAAAAAGAAACATACAACAGATGACCAGCTGTTTACAGTGGAAACTGTTTCCTGCCTGGGAGCCTGCGGACTGGCGCCTGCCGTAATGGTCAATGATGAAGTACATCCGAAAATGACACCGGAGAAAATGAGTGAACTGATCGCAAAATTGCGGGAGGATGAGAAGGTATGAAAATAGAGAACAGAATGCAGCTTCATCTGTGGAGAGAAGAATGTAAGGAAAAACGCCAGAAAGAAACCTGCAGAGTCCTGATCTGCGGAGGAACAGGATGTCTGGCAGGCGGTTCCGACAAGATCTATGCCCGTATTAAGGAACTGACTGCAAATATGAGCAATGTGACGGTAAAATTTGGGGAAGAGATCGCACATGTGGGACTTAAGATGAGCGGATGTCACGGTTTCTGTGAAATGGGTCCTTTAGTTCGTATTGAACCATACAATTACCTGTATTTAAAGGTAAAGCTGGAAGACTGTGAAGAAATATTTGAAAAAACGATTCTTCGCGGGGAGCCGGTAACAAGGCTGATGTATGAGGACAGCGGCCGTGTATATGAAACCCAGGAGGAGATCCCTTTCTATGCAAAGCAGACCCGTCTGGTGCTTAAAAATTGTGGACATATTGATGCAGAGCATATAGAAGATGCCATGGCAGTAGGCGCTTATGAGGCTTTTGAAAAAGCTGTTTTTGAAATGACTCCGGAAGCTGTTATAAAGACCGTGACAGACGCAGGACTGAGAGGACGAGGCGGCGCTGGTTTCCCGGCTGGTAAGAAATGGACCCAGGTGGCAAGTCAGAAGGAAAAGATACGCTATGTAGTCTGCAATGGTGATGAAGGCGATCCAGGTGCATTTATGGACCGAAGTGTTATGGAAGGTGATCCCCACCGTATGATCGAAGGCATGATGTTAGCGGCTTATGCAGTGCAGGCCCAGGAAGGATATATTTACGTCCGTGCGGAATATCCACTGGCAGTGCGCAGACTGCAGATCGCTATTGCCCAGGCAGAGGAAAAGGGACTTTTAGGCGATAATATCCTGGGAACCGGCTTTAGTTTCAGACTGCATATCAACAGAGGCGCCGGTGCCTTTGTATGTGGCGAAGGATCTGCGCTGACCGCTTCTATTGAGGGAAAACGAGGTATGCCAAGGGTAAAACCGCCTAGAACCGTAGAACAGGGCTTATGGGGCAAACCAACTGTATTAAATAACGTAGAAACCTATGCCAATGTTCCTATGATCATTAAAAATGGCGCAGGCTGGTACAGCCGTATCGGTACACCGGAAAGCCCGGGAACCAAGGCATTTGCACTTACTGGAAATGTTAAGAATACAGGTCTGATCGAAGTCCCTATGGGTATCACTCTTCGTGAGATCATTTTCGATATTGGCGGTGGCATTAAGGATAATAAAAAGTTTAAGGCAGTCCAGATCGGTGGTCCTTCCGGAGGCTGTCTGGTAGAGTCACAGCTTGACAGCAAGATGGATTTTGACTCCCTTTCAAAGATCGGAGCCATGATCGGATCCGGCGGTCTGGTTGTTATGGATGAAGATACCTGTATGGTGGAAGTTGCCCGGTTCTTTATGAATTTCACTCAGAGAGAAAGCTGCGGAAAATGTGTTCCATGTAGAGAAGGAACCAAGAGAATGTTGGAGATCTTGGAGCGTATTGTTGCAGGAAACGGGAAAATGAGCGATCTGGATGAGCTGGAAGAGCTGGCAGATATGATCGAAAATACTGCCCTTTGCGGACTGGGAAAGAGCGCGCCAAAGCCGGTCATCAGTACCATTCATGCGTTCCGTAAGGAATACGAGGAGCATATTCTGGATAAGAAATGCCGTGCACATGTCTGTTCCGGGCTTCGGGTATTTAAGATCGATCCTGAGAAGTGTAAAGGCTGCTCCAAGTGTGCAAGGAACTGTCCGGTAAATGCTATTTCCGGAAAAGTGAAGTCACCATTTGTCATTGACAATGAAAAATGTGTAAAATGCGGAAGCTGTATGGACAACTGTGCCTTTGGCGCGATCTATACAGAGTAGGGAGGATGGAAATTTATGGGAATTATGACAATTGACGGACAGTCCATTGAATTTACAGATGAACCCAATGTATTGTCAGTAATAAGAAAAGCCGGGATCGACATCCCTACATTGTGCTATCATTCAGAATTATCTATATATGGAGCCTGTCGTCTTTGTACAGTGGAAAATGACAGGGGAAAGACCTTTGCCTCCTGTTCAGAAAAACCAAAAGACGGAATGGTCATCTATACGAATACACCAAGGCTGATGCGTTACCGCAAACTGATCCTGGAACTGCTTTTAGCGGCCCACTGCAGAGATTGTACTACCTGTATCAAGAGTGGAGAATGTCATCTGCAGGAACTGGCTCATCGCATGGGTGTTCATGAGATCCGTTTTGAAAATGTAAGAGAGCAGCAGCCTATCGACACCAGTTCCCATGCTATTATCAGGGATCCTAATAAATGTATCCTTTGCGGTGACTGTGTAAGAATGTGCGACAATGTGCAGAATATCAATGCCATTGATTTTGCTTACCGTGGAACAGATGCACAGGTAATGCCTGCATTTAATAAGAAGATCGCAGAAACAGACTGCGTTGGCTGCGGCCAGTGCCGGGTTGTCTGTCCTACAGGTGCTATCAGTATCCATACCAATATCGATGTGGTATGGGAAGCTTTAGCGGATAAAAATACAAAGGTGATCGCTCAGATCGCACCGGCTGTACGTGTGGCCATTGGAGATCATTTTGGCTATGCAAAGGGCGAAAATGTAATGGGCAAGCTGGTAGGTGTACTTCACAGACTGGGCTTTGATGAGGTTTATGATACTTCTTATGGTGCGGATCTGACAGTTGTGGAAGAGTCAAAGGAATTTATTGAGCGTTTTACTTCCGGTCAGAAAATGCCATTATTTACATCCTGCTGTCCTGCATGGGTGAAATATTGTGAGACAAAATATCCGGAATTTGTGCCAAACCTTTCCACCTGCCGTTCTCCTCAGCAGATGTTTGGTGCGGTAGTCCGTGAATATTATAAGGATCCGGAAAAGAACGAAGGAAAGAAGATCGTATCTGTTTCTATTATGCCGTGTACAGCAAAGAAGGAAGAGATCCTGCGGCCGGAGTCCTTTACCAACGGAAAACAGGATGTGGATTATGTATTAACAACAACAGAAGTAGTAAGGATGATCCGCAAGTCCGGTATTGTATTTGATAAGGTAGAGATCGAGGCTGCTGATGTGCCTTTTGGTATTGGTTCCGGAAGCGGTGTGATCTTTGGTGTTACCGGCGGTGTCACAGAGGCAGTACTTCGCAGATTGCAGCAGGGACACAGCAGAGTGGATATGGAAGCCATTAAAAAGAGCGGAGTCCGGGGCGATGAAGGAATTAAGACGCTGACCTATGATTATAATGGAAGAGAGATCCGGGCAGCAGTAGTAAATGGCCTGGCAAATGCGGATAAGCTGCTGCAGCAGATCAAGAACCATGAGGTGGAGTATGATTTTGTGGAAGTAATGGCATGCCGCAGAGGCTGTATCATGGGCGGCGGCCAGCCGGTAAATGCCGGACCGCGAACCAGAAAGGCCAGAATGAAGGGACTGTACGATACAGATGTAAATACCCAGATCAAGAAGTCCAATGAAAACCCGATGATCCTTTCACTTTATGACTCACTTTTAAAGGGAAAGGAGCATGAGCTGCTGCATAGAAACTTCTCGGGAAAGTAGAGCACGAAGTGCGGGGCGTGAGTGTGAGATAAGTTGTACATACCGTAAGATAAAAGGGCAGAGCCTGGAAGTGATTTCCGGGCTTTGCTTTTTTCTTGTGCAGGAGAATGATGTGGTGTATACTATAAAGATAAACTTCTTGTTCAGTTATGTTATTTAGATCCGCAGAGTATATTTAACAGAAATGGAGAAATGACAGATGAATTATGGAAATATAAAAGAATGTGATATTGCAGATGGTCCTGGTGTAAGGGTAACATTGTTTGTGTCTGGCTGCCGTCATCATTGTAAGGGCTGTTTTAATTCGGAAACCTGGAATTTTCAGTATGGGGTTCCTTTTACAGAGGAGACGCAGGATAAAATTTTAAAATTACTGGAACCGGGATATATTCAGGGTTTTACCCTTCTTGGGGGAGAACCTTTTGAACCGGAAAATCAGGCGGTACTTGTCCACCTTTTAAAGAAGATCAGGGAGACTTATCCACAAAAAGACATCTGGTGTTACAGCGGATATCTGTTTGATCAGGATATGCAGCCAGGCGGCTCTGTTTACACGGAATATACAAAAGAAATGCTGCGTCAGATCGATGTGTTGGTAGATGGTGAGTTTGTGGAAGCAAAGAAGGATCTGACCCTGATCTTTCGGGGAAGTTCCAATCAGAGACTTTTGCGCTTAAAAGACGGTGAATTTGCAGGAATGTGGGAAGATTAAGTGACAGATAAGCGGATGATTGTCCAGAAAACCCAGTAAAACCGTGAATATTCTGTGAACAGATGGCAGGCACTGTTGCATAAAAAGCAAAGTTGAATTATAATAAAGCGTACGAAAACAGACAGTATGAGCGGTTAATATAGCGCAGGAATAAAGCCTGCAGATGAAAGGAGAATGGGAAATGAGAAGACGTTTTGCGGTTGCAGCGGCAGCGCTGGCATTAAGTGTGGCTTTAACAGTTCCAGCTTATGCAGGAACATGGAAATATGTAAATGATCAGTGGAAATACCAGAAGGGTACCAACAAGTTTGCATACAATGAGTGGATAAAAGATAATGGAAAATATTATTATATTGGTAATGACGGTATTATGAAGACCGGCTGGCAGCAGATCGATGGTCAGTGGTATTATCTGGACCAGACTGGTGCAATGCAGATCGGATGGTTAAAGAGTGACGATGGAAAATGGTATTTCCTGTATCCAAACGGTGCTATGGCTGTAAACACAGTGATCGATGGAAGAACCATTGGCGAAGATGGCGTATGGGTTCCAAATGAGGGAGATACAGAGCCAGCTAATAGTATGGATCTGGAAAATGGTTATCTGGTACAGAACCTGGAAGGCATTACAAAGAAAGATTACACGATCATTGCTTCCGGTAAGACAGCCGCTGGATCCCGCTGGGGAAATGCGATCCGCTTAAAAGGCAAGGGAAGCTATGTACAGTGCAATACAAATGGTGAATACAGAATGTTATCTGGCGTATTTGGTCCTTCTTCCCAGTTTGACAGCGCCCTTCTTGCAAGAGTAACTGTTTACGGTGACGATGACCAGGTACTGTATACATCACCTGATATCCATTACAATGAAAAGAATGTATATTTTGGTGTGGATGTATCCGGACAGAAGCAGATCCGCGTAGAAGTTTCCCTGTTAAAGGATAATGAATGGGATGATCCGGTTATTTTATTTGATGGACTGTCTCTTTATAAGTAGGAAAAGATGAAATGAAAAAGAGTATGCTTTCGGGATGGAGTTCCATTCCCGGTGGCATACTCTTTTTTGGAGATTATGTATATATGTACACTCGGGTTCACGCGCTATCGCGCTCTATTGTCTGCTGACGCAGACGGAACCCTCGTTAATCGTCCAAGAAAAACAAATGCCACCTTTGGTGGCGCTTGTTTTTCTTTTGGACTAGATTACATAATTGCTCCATGGTTCTTCGGGCTGGATCAGGTCAGCAAGAGTGATATTGTCTAAGTAGTTGTTGATCAGGTGATCCAAGCCTCTCCACATAGGGAGTGTACGGCAGCAGTCCATGCGCTCGCAGGAAAGTGCGTCCGGGGATTCCAGACAGGATACAGGGGCAAGGGAGCCTTCCGTAAGGCGCAGGATACTTCCTACTGTATACTGATCCGGTGATTTGGTAAGTTTGTATCCGCCGCCTTTGCCGCGGACACCTGTAAGCATTTTATCTTTTACAAGGATCTTAATGATCCCTTCCAGGTATTTTTCTGAAATGCCCTGGCGCCCGGCTGTTTCCTTCAATGGAATATAGCCGTCTCTCTGGTGTTCTGCCAGGTCGATCATGATACGCAGTGCATAACGCCCTTTTGTTGAAACTAACATACGCATTCTCCATTTCTTATTATAAACCTATTATACAACAAGGTTAGTGGCAGAGCAATGAAAAATGCAGAAAGTTGGAATATGAATTTCTCAGTAACAGGAAAATGGGATGACAGAATTTCAGCAGAACCTCGGCAAAAAAATAACAGTTGACAAATATACAGATTGTGTTTAGAATGGCAGAATGCTTACGCAAAATGGCTTAAATACGTTAAAAATAAGACAAAATGTAAAAAGCATACAATGGAGAAAATGTGGGAAAAAGAGAGGAAAAATGTATGAAAACCAATACGGATCTGTTTGAAAAAGTTCCGGTACCTAAAGCAGTGGCTACTATGGCTGTTCCTACCATGATATCTATGCTGGTAGTTGTCATTTACAACATGGCAGATACCTTTTTCATTGGTCAGACACAGGATCCACTGCAGGTTGCGGCTGTATCTTTGGCAACACCGGTATTTATGATCTTTATGGCGCTGGGAAATCTGTTTGGCATCGGTGGAAGCTCGGCTATATCCAGGGCATTAGGTGAAAAGCATAAAGACCGGGCATGGCATATCAGTTCCTTTTGCTGTTATGGTGCGTTAGGTCTGGGAGTGATCGTGGCTGTCTGTTCTGTACTTGGTATGGAAGGGATTTTGGGACTGATCGGAGCCAGTGAAAATACCATTGGTTTTGCCAGAAAATATCTGCTGATCATTTCCATTGGTGCGCCAACGATCCTGTTTTCCACTGCATTTGCCAATATCTTAAGAGGAGAAGGCGCGGCCAGAGAGTCTATGGTGGGAAACCTCCTTGGAACTATTATAAATATTGTGCTGGATCCGGTTATGATCCTGATGTTAGGCTGGGGAGTAACAGGCGCAGCATTGGCTACGATCATTGGAAATATTGCAGCATGCCTGTTTTATCTGCAGTATTTTCTCAGGAAAAAATCCACTTTGTCTATCAGCTGGAAATATTTTAAAGTGGGAGAAGGAATTGCAAAGAGCGTAGTAGCGATTGGAATTCCTGCATCTTTAAACAATATTTTAATGAGTTTTGCAAATATTATCCTTAATCAGGCATTAGTAGGATATGGAGATACACCGGTTGCTGCAATGGGCGTTGCCTTGAAATCCAATATGTTGGTAGTGCTGCTGCAGATCGGACTTTGTGTGGGAATTCAGCCGCTGATCGGATATAATTATGGTGCGGGAAATAAGAAACGTCTGATGCAGGTGTTTAAGTTTACAGGCATCGTATCGGTGATCATGGGAACGATCCTGACCCTGTTTATGATGGTGGCAAGAAAATCACTGGTTCAGGTGTTTATCAATGACGCCCAGGTTATCACTTATGGTATCCAGATGGTTATTGCACTGCAGTTGTCAGCGCCGTTTTTAGGGATTTTATTCCTGTGCATCAATACCATCCAGGGAATGGGAAAGGCGATCCCGTCATTGCTCCTGACAGTCTGCCGTCAGGGACTGATCTTTATCCCGTTGATCTTTATTTTAAATCATATGTTTGGACTGGAAGGCGTTATTTATGCGCAGCCTGCAGCGGATTATCTGTCCATTGTAGTAGCGATCCTGATCTGTACCCATTTGTTCAGGACTATGGAGCATAGAAATGAGAGTGTTGAGGCATAAAAGGTACAAATAAGTAAGACAGGATTTGGGAGTGAGTATATGAAATGGCATGCTCACTCCTTTTCTGTTATATGTCCTACCGGAGTCTTTTATGGACTTGCCTTTGCGGCTGACAAAAAATCTTCTCGCAAAATCAAGTACAAAAAGATTCCGGGAGTACATTAAGAGCTGACCAGGGACTTGCAGTCAAAAGACATAAGCACAGTCCCATTTTCAAGTGTGATCATACCATCTAACAGCTTCTGTCTGCGTTTGATAGGGATCGGACGTACATCCTGAAGATCAATATCGATCACCTGCTGCACAGAATCCACAACGATGCATACAGGAAGATCGTCTACATTTAAAACGATAAAGCAGGTCTTACTGTTATATTCCAAAGCAGGCTTGCCCATATAGAGCCGTATATCTACTACCGGAAGGATCTTCTCGATCACACTCTTGGCACCGGTATCGAACATTGCCTGTTTTTCTTTGTCAGTTCTCTTACGGAAGTTCTCGAACTCCGCCATCTGACGTTTTACTCTGTCTTCCAGCTGATCGATCTTCTCCTTGTAGGAATCTTCCTTTTTGTTCAGTTTTGCCTGCTTCTTTGCTGCCTTTTTGTCTTCCTTGCTCACGGGTTCCTCATCTTCTGTCTCTTCTTCCTTCAGTTCTTCGGCATCTGAAAGATCCTGTTCCATTTCTTCCTCTAATATTTCTTTTTCCTGATCTGCCATTCTTACTTTCCTTTCTGGAATCTGTCTATTCTTTGCGGTAAAGGTCATCCAACTGGTTCTGCACCGTCCGCAGCGTTCCTATGACCTTGTCATAATCCATTCTCTTGGGACCTATGATTCCTATGGTTCCCTTCATGCCTTCTCCCAATTCATAAGTAGCTGTGACAACACTGCAATCCTTCATGCCCTGTACCGGTGTCTCGTCTCCGATGTACACCTGAATACCTGTGCTGCCTTCATCTGCCAGGGACTCCTGGATCAGACCGCCCAGCTGCTGCTTCTCCTCGAAAGCATTGATCAGTTCACTTGCCTTGGACTGATCTGCCAGCTCCGGATACCGGAAAATATTGTTGGCACCGCTGGTGTAGATCTCCAGGTCCTCGTCTGCCTTGATGGCATCCGCCACAGCATCGATCACCTCACTGACGATCTCACTGTGGATTCCGGCCTGCTGCTTCATTGCTGCGATCATTCCCAGATTGATCTCCTCCATGGACAATCCATTGAGGTGGGTATTCAACAGAATGTTCAGCTTCAGCAGTGTCTCATCATCCAGTTCCTGATTCACCGCCAGGATATTGTTCTTGATCACATTACCTTCGGCAACGATGACCGCCAGAATCTGTCCGGCATCTACCCGGGACAGCTGGATGAACTTTACCTTGTTGCGATGTACCTGCGGAGCACTGATCATGGTGGCGTATTGTGTGTTCTGAGCCAGGGTCTTCACCACCTGTTTTAACAGGTTCTCCAGCTTATCCTGCCTCTCTAAGAGCATATCCTTCATCTCATTGACTTCCTGCTCTCTGGTGGCCATCATGGTATCCACATAGAAGCGATATCCCTTATCGGAAGGAATTCTTCCTGCGGAAGTGTGCGGCTGTATGATATAACCCATCTCTTCCAGATCCGCCATCTCATTGCGAATGGTCGCCGAGCTTAAATTCAGATCTGTGTATTTTGAAATGGTCCTGCTGCCTACCGGCTCTCCCGTTTCCAAGTAGTTCCGGATAATGGCTTGCAATATAATTGTTTTTCTGTCATCCAATTGCATTCCATCACTCCCTTTGGGATTATTAGCACTCATCTAAAAGGAGTGCTAACATCTTCTTACCCTAAAATATCACTACAGGATATTATTGTCAACTGATTTTCCCGAAAATAATTCTAAACAAAATATTAAAAAAAACTATTCAGAGCCTCATTCGCCAAATACAGATTCTTGTGCAAGCACAAATCTGTACTTGGCTCATCGTATACACAAAAAAGGACCGGCACTATTTCAGTACCAGTCCTGTCTCCAGATATACGGGAAGTGCCCGTACATATACCATATCTATTGTGCCTCCGACAAGGATCAGAAAACATATCGCAACCCCTGTATTCACCAGCCACCGGGGAAAGGTTCTGCCTTTGATCTTCAGTTCCGAAAGTTTTTGAATTCCTTTTATCATATAATACATCAGGGGGAGCAGCGCTGGGAGCAGGTACCGTCCCTGATTCTGATAATCCGTGGTGTATGCATAATAAATCGTCAGAAATGCCGGCATAAAAATGCAATAAAAAATGGATGCGCCGCAAGCGAACGCTCACAGCGCATCCTGAGGATGTAAAATTAATCGTTCTTGCTGGGGAG
>OLGI01002444.1_pt1 | contig 13427 bp, 15 predicted proteins | sample 1605221 | NCBI WGS metagenome assembly OLGI01 (sample SAMEA3888915, study PRJEB22519) | human gut metagenome | biome: human gut; feature: human-associated habitat; material: faeces | place: Denmark | collected 2010 | reverse complement strand
ACGGTCCTTCTATGAAAGACTGGAGAGGTGGTCGTGCTGCTTCTGGCAACATCATACCTTCTTCTACTGGTGCTGCTAAAGCTGTAGGTAAAGTAATCCCTGCATTGAACGGCAAATTGACTGGTATGTCTATGCGTGTTCCGACTTTGGACGTATCTGTAGTTGACTTGACAGTTAACTTGGCTAAGCCCGCTACTTACGCTGAAATCTGCGCTGCCATGAAGGAAGCTTCTGAAGGCGAATTGAAGGGTGTTCTGGGTTACACTGAAGATGCAGTTGTTTCTTCTGACTTCTTGGGTGACACTCGCACTTCTATCTTCGACGCTAAGGCTGGTATCGCTTTGACTGATACTTTCGTTAAGGTTGTATCTTGGTATGATAACGAAATCGGTTATTCTAACAAGGTTCTTGACCTGATTGCTCACATGGCATCAGTTAACTGCTAATATACAGTTAGAAAATAATAAAAAATAGGTGACTTCTGCGGAAGTCGCCTATTTTTTTTGCAATTTTGCAGCTAGTTCGTTTTTTATCAGACCCTTTAAACATGATGAAGATTATACTAACTCTAATATTGCTTTGCTTTATGAACACTATATCGTCTCAAAATCCTTTTTTTGAAACATACTCCACGCTGCACGGCACTGTCCCGTTCGACAAAATCAAGACCGGAGACTATGTACCCGCCGTCCGCGAAGGCATCCGCCGCCAGAATGCGGAAATAGATGCCATCATCCGCAATCCGGAAGTCCCGACATTTGCCAACACTGTGCTGGCCTATGAGAAGTCCGGCGAAATGCTCCACCGTGTCGGTACCGTATTCGGCAATCTGCTCAGCGCAGAAACGAACGATGACCTGCAGGAACTGGCCAAGGAAATCATGCCGATGATGAGCGAGCATGAAAACAACATCAGCCTGAACGAAGAGCTGTTTGCACGCATCAAAGCGGTTTACGAGCAGCAAAACAAAGAGACGCTGAACCCGGAACAGCACAAGCTGCTGGAAGATATTTACAATGGTTTTGTACGCAACGGCGCCAACCTCCAGGGAGAAGCCAAGGAGAAATACCGGGCTTTATGCAAAGAGCTCAGCCTGCTGACGCTGCAGTTCAGCGAAAACAACCTGAAAGAAACGAACGACTACAAGCTTGTCATCACCGACAAGTCACAACTGGCCGGGCTACCCGAGAGCGCGGTAGAAGCCGCTGCAGAGACAGCCGGGGAAAAAGGCGTCGAAGGCTGGGTATTCACCTTGCAGGCTCCCAGCTATGGCCCTTTCCTGACCTATGCAGACAGCCGTGACCTGCGCCGTGAGCTGTATATGGCCTACAATACGAAGTGTACGCATGACAACGCCAGCAATAATCTGGAAATCGTAAAGAAACTGGCCAATGTCCGTATGGAGATTGCCCAACTCCTAGGCTATGACAACTTCGCCGAATACAACCTCCAGGAGCGCATGGCACAAAACAGTGAGTCCGTGTATAAGCTGCTGGACCAACTGCTGGAGGCTTACACGCCTACCGCCAAACAAGAATATGCAGAAGTGCAAGCCCTGGCACGCCAAGCGGAAGGAGAAGACTTCGTCCTGATGCCGTGGGACTGGGCGTACTATTCCCATAAACTGAAGGACCGGAAGTTCAATATCGACGATGAGCTGCTCCGCCCTTACTTTGAGCTGAACAACGTGAAGGAAGGTGTATTCGGCCTGGCAACCAGACTGTATGGCATCACCTTCAAGAAGAATCCGGATATTCCCGTTTATCACAAGGATGTGGATGCCTACGAAGTCTTCGACAAAGACGGGAAATTCCTTGCCGTGTTCTATACCGACTTCCACCCCAGAGCAGGCAAGCGCTCGGGAGCCTGGATGACCAGCTACAAGGAACAGTGGATTGACGAAAAGACCGGTGAGAACAGCCGTCCCCACATATCCATTGTGATGAACTTCACCAAACCGACACAGGACAAGCCTGCCCTGCTTACCTTCGGCGAGGTGGAGACATTCCTGCACGAATTCGGCCACAGCCTGCATGGTATGTTTGCCAATTCCACCTACGGAAGCCTAAGCGGGACCAATGTGTATTGGGACTTTGTGGAACTCCCCTCCCAATTCATGGAGAACTTTGCCATCGAAAAGGAATTCCTGCATACGTTTGCCCGCCATTACCAGACCGGAGAGCTGATACCGGACGAACTGGTGCAGCGCATTGTGGATTCGTCCAACTTCAACGCGGCATACGCCTGCCTCCGCCAGGTAAGCTTCGGCCTGCTCGATATGGCTTGGTACACACGTAACACCCCGTTTGAAGGTGACGTGAAAGCCTATGAAAAGAAGGCTTGGGAAAAAGCACAGATTCTGCCTTCTGTGGCAGAAACCTGCATGAGCACACAATTCTCCCATATCTTTGCCGGAGGATATTCTGCCGGATACTATAGTTATAAATGGGCAGAGGTGCTGGATGCAGATGCTTTCTCGCTATTCAAGCAGACGGGCATCTTCAACCCGGAGACTGCCGCCTCCTTCCGAGAGAATATCCTTTCCAAAGGCGGAACGGAACATCCGATGACGCTCTATAAACGCTTCCGCGGACAAGAGCCTACAATCGACGCATTATTAATCAGAAATGGAATAAAGAAATGAAGAGACTTATAAGGAACATCTTTTGCATGTTGCTCATGTTTTCGCTGCTCCCCCTGCTAAGCGGTTGCGACAACGAGGACGATGTTATCGGAATATTCACCGGGAAGACATGGAAGCTCAGCCGACTCACCAATAAAGGCAGCAATGCCCAATTCTATCCAAACCTTTGGAACAACAATGAGGAAGAGATGAAGAAGAGTCTGGACAAGCTATATAATCAGAAAAACACCTTCACCCTCAATTTTGAAGGTACTGAACTGGATGGAGAACTGATGGGCACCACCGTCAACGGACAAGGCATCAACTCAAGCGTCAACGGCACTTGGAAAGCCGACGGAGCTTCAGGCTCGCTCAGCATCAGTGTGAAGGTTACGGGGGCTGCAGAAAGCGATGCACTGGCCAAGGCATTCATCTCCGGATTGCAAAACGTGTACAAGTATGAAGGGGATGCCAATTCACTGACCCTCTATTTTAAAGACGGACCGACAACCAGAGTCATGGGATTCACCCCGCAACGATAAAGCATAAATATGATGGACGATTCTACAAAAGACAAACAAGAAGCATTGGATAGGCGTTATATACGTATGGCAAGCATTTGGGCCGAAAATTCGTATTGCCAACGCCGCCAGGTCGGTGCACTGATTGTAAAAGACAAGATGATTATCTCTGACGGCTACAACGGTACCCCTTCCGGTTTTGAGAATGTATGCGAAGATGAGAATAACGTCACCAAACCATACGTGCTCCATGCCGAAGCAAACGCCATTACCAAAATAGCCCGTTCAAACAACAGCAGTAACGGTGCCACCATGTACGTCACTGCCTCCCCCTGCATAGAATGCTCCAAACTGATTATCCAGGCAGGCATCAAACGGGTAGTCTACTCCGAGAAATACCGCCTGGAAGATGGTATCGAACTTTTGAAACGGGCAGGCATCGAGGTAGTGTTTATTTCAATGGATAATGAAAAGTTGAAAATGGAAAGTTGAAAGTTGCATGCGCAGCCAAATAGTAAATTGTAAATAGTCTAATAGTAAATAAACATCATGAGTACAAAAAATACTTCCCGCTTTATGCCGCTCATCATCGCAATCAGCGTAGTCGCAGGAATCCTTATCGGAACGTTTTATGCCAGGCATTTTGCCGGTAATAAACTGGGAATCATCAATAGCTCGTCCAACAAGCTGAATGCCTTGCTGCGTGTTATTGATGACCAGTATGTGGATACCGTCAACATGACCGATTTGGTAGAGAAGGCCATGCCGCAGATATTGGCGGAACTCGACCCCCACTCCACCTACATCCCCGCACAGAAGCTGGAAGAGGTAAACTCCGAACTTGAAGGCAGCTTCAGCGGTATAGGTATCCAGTTCACCATTCAAGAAGACACGATACACGTAAACAGCGTGATTCCCGGCGGACCATCCGAGAAAGTGGGCCTGATGGCAGGCGACCGCATTGTAATGGTCAACGACAGTCTGTTTGCAGGCAAAGGCCTGACAAACGAAAAGGCCATGCGCAACCTGAAAGGTCCGAAAGGAAGCCAAGTGAAGTTAGGCGTCAAGCGTGCCACGGAAAAGGAGTTGCTCGACTTCACCATCACACGCGGTGACATCCCGCAAAACACCATTGACGCAGCCTATATGCTCGACGATGACTACGGATATATACAAATCAGCAAATTCGGACGTACCACACACGTGGAGCTGCTGAATGCGATTGCCCAACTGAGCCACGAGAAGTGCAAAGGCCTGATTATCGACCTGCGCGACAATACCGGAGGATACATGGAAGCCGCCACACGCATGGTGAACGAATTCCTGCCGGAAGGGAAGTTGATTGTATATACCCACGGCCGCAAATATCCCCGCATGGAGGAATATGCCAACGGTACCGGCAGTTGCCAGAAGCTGCCGCTAGTGGTATTGGTAAACGAGAGTTCCGCTTCGGCCAGCGAAATCTTTGCGGGCGCCATTCAGGACAATGACCGCGGAACCATTGTAGGACGCCGTTCCTTCGGCAAGGGACTCGTACAGCAACCCATCGACTTCAGTGACGGTTCCGCCATCCGCCTGACCATTGCCCGTTATTACACCCCATCGGGCCGTTGCATCCAGCGCCCCTACGAGAACGGCAAGGACAGCAAATACGAAATGGACTGGATTACCCGTTACGAACACGGCGAGTTCTTCTCCAAAGACAGCATCAAACTGGACGAAAACCTGCGTTACTCTACCGGTTTGGGCAGACCCGTATACGGCGGCGGTGGCATTATGCCGGACGTATTCGTTCCGCAAGACACAACCGGAGTATCTTCTTACCTGATAGAAGTAAGCAACAAGGGACTGATTCTGCAATTCAGCTTCCAGTATACCGACCGCAACCGCGCGAAATTGAGTGAATACGACAATGAAGAAGACTTGTTGAAGTACCTTCGCCACCAGAGTATTGTGGAGCAGTTTGTACGTTTTGCAGACTCCAAGGGAGTAAAACGGCGCAACCTGCTTATCCACAAGTCCTACAAGCTACTGGAAAGAAGTCTTTACGGCAACATTATCTATAACATACTGGGAAGGGAGCAATACATCCGCTACATCAACCAGAGCGATGCTACCGTCAAGAAAGCATTGGATATTCTGGAACGTGGCGAGGCATTCCCCAAAGCTCCGGAAGCAACACCAATCATAGAGGATAAAAAAGATGATGGAAAGGAAAAAAGAACTGCGCAGGCAGGTAGCTTTGTTGAAGACCCGACACAGCTCTTCCGCTACGCGTCAGTCTGCTGAAATACTTGCCGCCCTCGAGGCACACCCCGCTTTCAGGGCGGCAACAACCGTACTGCTCTACCACTCTCTCAAAGACGAAGTGGACACACACGAATTTATCCGGAAGTGGAGCCGCGAAAAGCGGATACTGCTTCCGGTAGTTGTAGGTGACGACCTGGAACTGCGGCTGTACACCGGACCCGAAGACTTGAAACCTGGCGCATACGGCATCGAAGAACCAACCGGCGAGCTATTTACCGACTATGCAGACATAGACTTCATAGTGGTTCCCGGCGTGGCATTCGACCGTAACGGCAACCGCCTGGGGCGCGGTAAAGGTTACTATGACCGGCTTCTGCCCCGCATCCCATCAGCCCACAAAGCCGGCATCTGCTTCCCGTTTCAACTCGTAGAAGAAGTTCCTGCGGAACCGTTTGATATACGCATGGATGAAATCATTACGCAATGAAAACTAATTATCATACACACACCACACGCTGCATGCATGCCACCGGAGATGATGAAGACTATGTGCTCAGTGCCATCAAAGGCGGTTACCGGATACTCGGGTTTTCAGACCATACTCCCTGGAAATACCGAACCGACTACGTAGCCGACATGCGGATGCTCCCCGAGGAGCTCCCCGGCTACGTGGAGAGTCTCAAGACGCTCCGTGAGAAATACCACGACCGGATAGACATCAGAATAGGACTTGAATGTGAATACTTCCCCCAATATATCCATTGGCTGAAAGAACAAATCAAGAAGTACCAACTGGACTATATCATCTTCGGAAACCATCATTACCACACCGATGAAAAGTTTCCCTACTTCGGCCATCATACGAACAGCCGCGACATGCTCGACCTTTACGAAGAGAGCGCCATCAAAGGTATGGAAAGCGGATTATTCTCTTGCCTTGCCCATCCGGACTTGTTCATGCGCTCCTATCCGAAGTTCGACCACCATTGCACTACCATCAGCCGGCACATCTGCCGTACTGCTGCACGCCTGAATGTCCCGTTGGAATACAATATAGGCTATGTAGCCTACAATGAAGCGCACGGTTTATCCACCTACCCATGCCCGGAGTTCTGGCGAATCGCTGCCAATGAAGGCTGTACAGCTATCATCGGACTGGATGCGCATGACAACAAGGATTTGGAAACTCCGATGTATTATGACCGGGCAGTCCGGGAATTGAAGGAACTGAAGATTGAAAGAATAGATGAGCTGAGGATGCTCATCTGAATATGATATTCGTTATGACCTGGGCCCCCACATGACGGTTCAAGTTGCGCACCAGCAACTCGCGCCCCATCATCAGTTCCTGGCGCAAAGCAGCAGAAGTGAGGTGCACATAAAGCACCTGGTTCTTTATATAAAGTTCACGGGTGTAGGAGGCAATGGTAGGCCCCAGCACTTCGGGCCACGCACTGATAAGCCGCCGTTCATTCAGCGGAGACTCCAGACTTTCCTGCCTGAGGTAATGACGGATAAGTTCACCTATCTGTTCGGCATTATTGCGCTTCATGCCTCTTCCTCCTTCATTTCGGCAACCGTTCCCTGCTCCACACGGAACATCTTATAATCACTGCCCACTTTATGCAGAATACGGTCCAGGTGTTCGCGGTTGGTATCGGTTATAAAAATCTGCCCAAAACTGTCGCCTGCCACCAACTTGATGATTTGCTCCACACGCGAGGCATCCAGCTTGTCAAAGATATCGTCCAACAACAACAACAAGGGAACAGTGGTCCCGGTACGTTTCAGGAAATCAAACTGTGCCAGCTTCAACGCTACCAGATAAGTCTTGTTCTGTCCCTGCGACCCTTCACGCTTGATGGGGAAATCTCCCAAAAGCATATTCAGCTCGTCCTTGTGCACACCGCGCAACGAATAGCCCATAATCTGGTCGCGAGCACGGCTTTCCTTCAGCACTTCCAGCAAAGAGGCATCGCGGGCATGAGAGTCATAGCTTAATCCCACCTTCTCCCTATCTTGCGAAATGAATGAATAGAAAGACTGGAAAATAGGAATAAACTCACGGATAAAGGCCTCACGTTTGCGGAACACCACTTCACCGGCTTGTGCCATCATCTCCTCCCAAACCAGAAAGAGCTCTTCCTCCACCGGCTGTTCACTCTTCAGTAAGGTATTCCGCTGCACCAAAGCTTTATTGTATCGTATCAAAGCATCCAGATACTCTTTGTCGTACTGCGAGATAACCACATCCATAAAACGTCGGCGTTCATCACTGCCTCCTGCTATCAACTCCGAATCGGCAGGCGAGACCATGACCAAAGGCAGGAAGCCGATATGGTCCGACAAACGCGTATACTCCTTCTTGTTTCGCTTGAACTGTTTCTTCTGGCGCCTCTTCATACCACAGTAGATTTCCTCAGGAGTCCCATCGGCAGCCTCATAAAACCCTTGAATAACAAAGAAGTCGGCATCATGGCAGATATTCTGGGAATCAATGGGATTACCGGCACTTTTACAGAAAGACAAAAAATACACCGCATCCAGCAGGTTCGTTTTCCCCATGCCGTTCTGTCCGAAAAAGCAGTTTAACTTGGGCGAGAATGAAAGCTCCACCTGCTCCAAGTTCTTATAATTGAGTATAGATATACGTTTCAGTATCATTATAGTAACGATGAGTTCGTTGACAAAGATACAACAAAAAACTGAGAATGAGGGCAGAATGATGAAAAATCTGTGAGAATGAGCGGATTAATTGATTTAGTTGGATTTCTTGTGAAGACAACAGATGCCACAAAAAAGTCAGTTGAAGCAAGAGTTTCGTTACTATCCCGTTACTCTTTTCGCTGGCGAGGAGGTCTGAAAAGCCCGTGAGGAAATGGCTGTAAACTATCGAGATACAGCGTTTCGGGAGGCAAAAATAGAGTAATATCTGATACAGCCTGCGGGAAAAGGACAAAAAAGACGTGAAGCGGATGCGATTGCGCCGATGTGCTGCGGTTTGCTTACAGCCTTTCAGCTCTACAGGAACTAATTTTGCAAACAAACAAAAAAAGTAGAGTATGATGAGCAGAAGTACTTTCAGGGTGTTGTTCTACCTCAAGCGCAATGCGCCGAAAAAGAACGGAATGATTCCCGTGATGTGCCGCATCACGGTGAATGGAAAGGTATCACAGTTCAGCAGCAAGCTGGACGTGGAGGAGAAAATGTGGAACGTGGAGTTGGGCAAGCTGACAGGCCGCAGCCTCGTGGCACAGGAGGGCAACCGTATGCTGGACAAGATACGGCTTGGCATCAACAAGGCGTATCAGGAAGTGTGCGACACCGACGGATATGTCACGGCGGAGAAGGTGCGCAACGCCTACCTTGGTCTGGGACAGAACCACAAGACCCTGCTGGCCGTGTTCAAGCAGCACAACGAGGACTATGCGAAGCAGGTGGGCAAGATGAAGAGCGAGCGCAGCTACTGGAAATACTGCGTGGTATATAACCACCTGTCGGAGTTCATCAAGCAACGCTACAAGATGAGCGACATCGCCCTGCGTGAGCTGACACCCGCCTTCATCACCGATTTCGAGCTGTTTCTCCGCACGGAGAAGAACCACTGCACCAACACCGTGTGGTCGTACATGATGCCCTTCCGCAGCATCATCTTCACCGCCATCAACAACGGCTGGCTGGCGCGTGACCCTTTCTATGCCTACCACATCACGAAGGAAGAGACCAAGCGTGGCTTCCTGACCAAGGAGGAGATTACGGCACTCATCAACGGCACATTCAAGAAGAAAAGCTATGAACTCATCCGGGACCTCTTCATCTTCTGCTGCTTCACGGGACTGAGCTGGCGGGACATGTACAACTTGACGGAAGAGAACCTGCAGACCTCCTTCGACGGCCACCTGTGGATAAAGACCAACCGCCAGAAGACCGGCGTGGAGTCGAACATCCGTCTGCTTGACGTGCCCAAGCACATCATCGAGAAGTACAGCGGCATGGCGGAGAACGGACGGCTGCTACCCGTCCCCTGCTATCCCCATTGCCGATACGGTATCAAGGTTGTTGCCAAGCAATGCGGCATCAACAAGAACGTCACCTGGCACCAGAGCCGCCACTCGTATGCCACCACCATCTGCCTCTCCAACGGTGTGCCGATTGAGACCCTGTCGAAGATGATGGGCCATACCAGCATCCGCAGCACGCAGATTTATGCGAAGATTACCGCCGAGAAGGTAAGCAACGACATGGAACGCCTGTCCAAGCAGATAGAGTCCATGGAGCAGTTCATTTGTCAGACCATCTAACACGGAACGCCATGAGAAGAACTATCAGAATAGACGAGCACGGCCACGTGCGCATGGAGGGCAACCCGCAGGAAGAAGTATGGATGACCCTCGCCGAGATAGCCGACCTGTTCAACCTCCCTGCCGCCACCGTAGGCAGGGAGATAAAGGCCATCCGCAAGACGGGTGTGTTGGTGGACTATGAGGCGTGCAAGTATATCCGCAAGGCGGACGGCTGTTCCGTGGACATCTACCACTGGGACATCATCGTCGCCTTGGCCTATCGGATAAACACTTTCTATGCCCACGCCTTCCGCAAGTGGCTGAAAGAAACGGCGACGAAAGAAAAGGATAAAGAAACACACCAAGCCATCATCATTCCCCTGTGGACTTTCGGGAATAACTGAAAGGACAGACAGAAACAACAAACGAAAAAGACGGACGGACAATCCCACTCATCAGGGTTGCCCGTCCGTCTTTTTTGTTCCAATACATGCTTATACATCCGCCTTGCGGTAGTTCGTCTCCAACAGCCGTTGTATGTCATACTCCCTGTAGAGAGCCTTGCCGCCAAGCAGGATGAACGGCAGCACACGGTTGTTGCGCAGGTTCTGCAAGGTGCGGCGACTCACCTTCAAAACTTCCGCCACCTCCTTATCCGTCAGGTAACGGTCACCGTTCAGCGGAGGAGTATATTCCTGCAGGAAGCGGTTTATCTTGCGATGGCTGTTTTTCAGCGAGAGGAGCATGTCCGCCACCTGCCCCTGCTCCAGCGTGAGAATCTCCTGCTTCATAGGCTGCCCTCCTTGTAGCCTGTGACGAGGCTTGCCACGTCCTCCCTGCGGTAATAAAACTTCTTGCCTATCTGCGAGCAGGCAATCAATCCTTTGTCCCGCATCGTCTGCAAGGTTCTCGGACTGAGGCGTAGCAGCCGGCATACCTCCTCGTTGTCCATCCACTTCGCCATGCGCCTGTCCTTCTCACGACCGCACAGGCGGTTCACTTTTTCCGTCAGCGACGAGACATTCACCATCAGTGCCTCGAACGCCTTTCTTTCAATAATTACTACTTCCATGATTCTGAGTATTGCTGTGATTGTCAGTGCAAAGTTACGCTGCGGTCTCCTAAAACCGCTCATTTTCAGCGCAGGTGGCAGCATCTGGAACCGAAAGATGTGCCATCCAAAGCCAGTTGCAAGAAAATCTTCTATGAGTCATCTATGAGTCATAAGTTTGCACTTTCCATACCCTGTAATTTTGCAGCAGAAACAAGAAAAACAGTATTGATTATGAACGTAATAATGATAGAAAGTGCCGCCTTTCAGGAACTGGTCGGACACATCGAGAAGATAGCGGAGCACATCCGCAAGTATGAGGACAGACAGCCCGTGCAGCCACAGGAACGGTGGTTGACCAGCAAGGAGGTGACCGCCATGCTCGGCATCAGCCTGCGCACCCTGCAACGCTATCGTGACGAGGGGCGCATCCCCTTCTCGCTGATGGGGCGCACCTGCCGCTACCGTCTCACGGACGTGGAGCGCATGATGAAGGAATGCTCCATGAGTGGCAATGCAGAGCGCATCGGCGAACTGCACAGACAGTATATGGTAAGGACAGGCAAGAAAACATAAACGGAAAAGAAGATGGATACCTACAAGATAGAGCGGCTGTTCCACCTCCTCATGGAGCGGCTCGACAGACACGAGAAGATACTCGACGACCTGCTATACCGCAGCCAGCGACAGTCGGCAGGTCTGGAGGAAGGTACGGAGTGCAAGCTGTACAACGGCGAACGCCTCTACGACAATCAGGATCTCTGCCTGATGCTACAGGTGAGCAAGCGGTCACTGCAACGCTACCGTACACTGGGCATCCTGCCCTATCTCATGCTCCGGCAGAAGACCTACTACAAGGAGTCGGACGTGGAGAAATTCCTCGCGGAGCATATCGACTGTTTCCAGAAAGAGAAGATGGCGGACTACAAGGCCCGCATCCGATAACAATCAATGTTTCACAATTAAAAGTCAATCAAGATGGCAAAGAAAAAAGACGAGAAAGACGTGCTGATAGTCCGTGACGAGAAGACGGGCGAAATCAGCGTGGTGGCCGGATTACAGGCGGACGGCATCCCCAGACGCACACCGCCAAAGATGGAGAACGCACAGGATTTTCTGCAGTTCGACAAGAACGGCGACGTGCTCGACAATTTTTTCCGCAACTTCTTCCGGCAGTGCAAGGAACCCAGCCGCTTCGGCTTCTACCGCATCGCGGCAGACCAGGCGGAGAACCTGCTCGGCGTGATGAAGGAACTGCTGAAAGACCCAGTGGCCAATGCCGAACTGCTCGCGCCCCACAAGGTGGACACCTCTGCCTACGAAAAACAGGTGGCGCAGGAGCAGAAGGCGCAGGAAGATAAGAAGCAGGAACAGAGTCAGACAAACAATGTAGAACCCCAAAAACAAGAGAACATGGAACAAAAACAGGAAAACGTGCAGCAGAACGCACCAGAGAACAAACAAGAGAACAAGCAAAGGCAAGGTTACCAGCCCATTGACGAAAGCCGCATCGACTGGCAGGCTTTGGAAAAGAACTGGGGCGTGAAGCGTGAGGAGCTGGAACAATCCGGCGACCTGCAGAAGATGCTCAACTACGGCAAGTCCGACCTCGTGCGTGTCACGCCCAACTTCGGAGGAGAGTCGTTCAGCCTCGATGCCCGCCTCTCCTTCCGCAAGGACGACGACGGCAACGTGCGTCTCGTTCCCCACTTCATCCGCAAGGAGCAGAAGCTCGACGAGTACAAGGGTCACAAGTTCACCCCGGAGGAGAAGAAAGCCCTGAAGGAGACAGGCAACCTCGGCAGAATCGTGGACTTGGTGGACAAGGCCACAGGTGAGATACCCCCCTCCTTCCTCAGCATCGACCGCAAGACCAATGAGATTACCGATATGCCCGCCGCTCGCATCCGCATCCCCGAACGCATCGGCAAGACGGAGATCACCCCACAGGAGCGAGAGATGCTCCGTGCCGGACTGCCCGTCAAGGACAAGCTCATCGAGCGTAACGACGGCCGCAAGTTCGTCACCACCCTGCAGGTGAACGTGGAGCAGCGAGGCGTGGAGTTCGTGCCCGGCACAGGCAAGTCGCCCCGTACCGTGGAGGAGCAGAGCAACAAGGAATCCCAAAAGGTGGAACAGTCAGCACCGCAACAGGAACCCGGCAAGCAACGTCGCAATACATGGACCAACGAGGATGGCAGCATCCGCCCCATCACCAAGTGGAAGGGCGTGCCCTTCACCGAGGAGCAGAAAGCCGACTACGTGGCGGGCAAGACCGTGAAGCTGGAAAACGTGACCGACAAGCAGGGCTTCCATGCCACGATGTACATCAAATTCAACCCGGAAAAAGGACGCCCGTACCGCTACGACACGAACCCCGACACGGCACAGAAAGTAGCCCCCTCCAACGAGAGCCGCACGCAGGTAGCGGTGAACAGCGAGGGCAAGACCAACGAGGCGACCAAGAACCTGAAAGAACCTTTGCAAAAAGGGCAGACCGCCCCGAAGGATGCCACGCAGCAACAGCAGCAGGAGAAGCCGAAGAAGAAAAACAACGGCATGAAGATGTAATCCCGTGTCCGCCACTAAATCCAAAGTAACCCATTTATTAAAATCAAAGCAAGACAGTATGAAGACAATCATTGCAGAAAAGTTATCATAACTCGTGATAACTTTTCTTATCACAAGTAAATTATTAT
>OLGI01002435.1_pt1 | contig 13466 bp, 10 predicted proteins | sample 1605221 | NCBI WGS metagenome assembly OLGI01 (sample SAMEA3888915, study PRJEB22519) | human gut metagenome | biome: human gut; feature: human-associated habitat; material: faeces | place: Denmark | collected 2010 | reverse complement strand
GGAGAGTAGTCAAAGAGTTCTTGAATGTCTGCTCGAAAGCCAAGAACTTCAAGATGCTCAAGTTTACAGACTTGTGATAGCGAATACCTCCCTTGTATGGACCAATCACGTTGTTGTGCTGGATACGGTAACCCATGTTAGTCTGAACGTTACCCTTATCATCTACCCATGATACACGGAATTCGATGACACGGTCTGGAATGCAAAGACGCTCGATGAGGTTTGCTTTCTCAAACTCAGGGTGCTTGTTGTACTCTTCCTCGATGGTACCAAGTACCTGACTAACTGCCTGAATGTATTCAGGCTCATTAGGGAATCTTCTCTGGAGATTCGCAATGACTTCTGATGCTTTCATAATCTTAATCTTTTATTGAGTTTAAAATTTTTATTTTCTTGTTTGCGATTGCAAAGGTAAAGAAAAAGATTGTAATAACAAACAAAAAGAAAGAAAAAATGATGTAAAAGTAGAAAAAAGTCACTTTTTTAACTTTTTGTAAGACGAAAGGGGCTATTTTTAGTGTACGTACACCTTATTATATATAGGGAATGCCTAAATTTATATCTGTAGTGTACCGAATAGGATAGTAGGGTACCACTTTTATTTTTGCGTGGGCAGGGAAAAAATTGCGCCTGCCCACGCAGAAAAAAATCCTCGGCGAAAGGATATTTCCTTCTGCCGAGGATTCTGATGTTTATGATAGGAAGTAAATTGTTACTTCTGTATCGTTCTTTTATTTTTAGCCATTACTTCTTGATAACCTTCTTGGTCTTTCCGTCAGTGGTCTTCACAATGTAAACATTGCCAGAAGTCATAGAACTTACCTGCTGACCAGCCAAAGTGAAGATAGAGGTAGCATTGTTGGCTTTGGTTGTTGCTTGTGGCGCCTTGATACCTGTTGTGATGTTTTTCTCATCACCGAAGGTTGCCTTTATATTTTGCCCAGCCCCTTTCATTGTCATATCTGCAAACATTTTGTTTGTAGAGTCAGATATTTTAGCTGTCATAGAAATTGTCACACCACCAGCAAGGTTTATTATTGAACCTAGAGAGAATAAAGGTGCATTTTGTATCTTTGTTGTTACATTGTCAACAACTAATGTTGTCACACCATCTGCTTTGGTTCCTTGTACGTCTTCAAGAACGACATCACCAACTTTATTTTTGCCAAACTTGAAATCTTTAAGTTCAAATTTGTATTTGCCATTGTCTTGTTCTGTAACATTAATAGTTGTCGTTTGTGTTACTGGTGCATTGTTATCTACAGTTATAACTAAGTTATCTGTATAAGAGGTTGTCTTCTCTGCCATAGCAGTCATAGCAGTCATGACAACTGCAAATAAAAGCGTAAATATTCTTTTCATAATTTTTATATTTAAATTGTTCTAAACTAATATTTTATCTTAACTTATAAGCGAGTCCGAAGTTGCCGTAAATTGGGTACATGGTCTGCTCGATAGTGTGGAAATCTCGCTTGAAGACTCCAGCTACGCCCCAGTTGACTTCTACGAAACCGCCCCAGTGCTTGCTGAAGTGGTAGTCGCAACCAACTTTGATTCCCCATTGCAGCGAGCGCATATCCTTAGAGAAATTGTATGTTCCACGTTGTCCTTCTTCATGGCCAAGCAGAACCTTGTCGCCAGTAGGATTTCCTTTTCGGAGATAACCGTCGTAGGCAGCACCTTCAAAACTCTTGGATGTAATGACGGAGCCATAAGGACCGATTTTCAGTCTGAAATGGGAACCAAGCTCATAAGTTGCCAATATAGGCAAAGTCCACATCCATTGTCTTACCGTGGTGCTTACATTACCCGTAAAAAGACCTTCCAAAGTCTCTCCACCTCTTGTAATTTCCATGTGGTAGTTCTTGACGGTGGCATCAGTCTTCATACCTTTGTTTTCAATATAAATTCCTGTTGCCATACCCCAATGGCTGTTGAGAGGTTTATAAAGTTCTACTCCGGCATTTACGTTTGAGCGTGGAGAATAGCTGTTCAACTTGCGTATGGTTGCAGGCATGTCGAGTGGGGCAGTGCCACCAATGCTATAGCCAACTCGGGCATATACATTGGTATTCTTAAACCAACTCTCGCTCCAAGCTTGTGCTGAAAATAAAGTCAGCATGGCCAATGATAATATGTATTTTTTCATTATTCTTCGATTTTTGCACAAATAATCTGTAATTCATCAACACATAGGGTACTGCCTACAGCTCCCTTGAAACTTGCTCCTTCCTCACTGGAAGAGCATACGATAGCCATGTTGTAGCCACGATTCTCCAGAAGTTGAAGGTCAATGTCCTCGGTATAGTCGAATACGGTCTCAAACTTTGTCCACGTGTCTGTAGTCTTGATGTCCTTGACTTCTGCTATGCCAACAAGCTGTTTGCTGGTCTTGACATCATCACCGTAAAGAACAACAGGATTTCCATGTTCATCATGATTTTTGTAGATGACAGCATAGATGTTGCAAATATCTTCCTTTCCCTGTACTATGTTGCCATTTTCATCTTGGAAATCTTTGCCAGGAGTAAACTTGTAGTAGCCTTCGAACTTGATAGGTTTGCGGTCGAATGGCTTTCCAAATTGGGTAGCCTTCATGGCATCCATTAAGGCACTCATACCATCGAACGCCCCGATGAAGATATTTCCAGCTGCAATTCTTTTGCCCACCATGGCCCCAAGTTCACCTGTGCTACGCGTCGTAAGTATGACACCTTTGCCTTCATATCCCTCTGTGGGTGCGGTAGGGTATTCGTCAGGTCTTGCTGATGGAACACTGATAGCAAAGCCTTGGTTTCCACTTGCCCACCAATCCTTGATTTCTTGTTCTTTGGAATTGATCTCGAACCATTCATAATATTGGTTAGCATCACTGAAGTCGGAAGCCTCGTTGAACTTATAGTGCTCGAAGCTATAAGTAATGGTGTCTCCGATTGTTCGTTCATCTTCGGTAACTCTTACTTTGTATGGGCGTGACCAATGTTTGTCTTGTGAGGTAACGGTGTAAATGACCTCCTTGCCATCGGAAAAATCGTGTGTGGAACCATTCTCTGGAGAGATAGTTGCCCCTTCTGTTAACTTAAAGTAAGGGGCCAAAGCTGTACAATCGCTACCTAATCTTACTTTGAAATTCACTGTGTTCTCTTTTGGCAATACATTGATGAGTGTATCGCTTGCTTGGAAGAACATGCTTGTAGGATCATCTAAATGTATATATGCCTGCTCAATATCGCATTCTGCGTTAAGAGGCTCATCCTTGAAACAAGAAGTGAGGGTAGCGCTGCCTACCATAGCAGCGGCCATCAATTTGAAATATTTCATAAACTATTAATATAATCTTTTTTACCAAGTGCAAAGTTACGACGAAAACTTGTAACTTCCAAATGTTTTTCCCTTAAAATGCATATTTGTTCTCTTTTTGGCATAAAAAAGATGAAAAAATGATATGATGTACCTGAATTGCAAACTATTAGCTACTTCCTTTTAGCTGCTTTCACTTTGTTACGAAATATCAGTAGAATAGGGGCTTTTATAACTAAACTTTTATTAAAATGATGAGATAAAAAAAATCCCCGATTCCAAAGAACCGGGGATAAAATATTTTGCATTGTTATTGAATGCGATTCAAATTGAAGCGAAAGGCTAATGATTAAGCCTTACCCTCCATCTGAGCCTTCAACTTAGCAAGTGCATCGATATCACCGAGTGAAGTACCTGCTGCTACGTTGTTGATAGCTGCAGCCTCATTCTTGCGACCTGCGTTGTTGTGCTTGCGTGGAGCTGCTGGCTTAACATCGTCCTTGCCCTCCTCGAATGTACGAGAGTGAGAGAGGATGATACGCTTTGTCTCCTTAACGAACTCGATAACCTTGAAGTCGAGCTCTTCGCCCTTCTTAGCCATTGAGCCATCCTCCTTAGTGAGGTGCTTTGGAGTTGCGAAGCCTTCGCCACCCTCTGCGAGAGCAACTACAGCGCCCTTATCCATCATCTCAGTGATGGTACCCTTGTGGATAGAATCTGGAGTATAGATTGCCTCGTACTCATCCCATGGGTTAGCCTCCAACTGCTTGTGGCCAAGGCTCAAACGACGATTCTCCTTATCGATCTCGAGAACTACTACGTCGATGTCAGCGCCTACTGTTGTGAACTCAGATGGGTGCTTAACCTTCTTAGTCCAAGAGAGGTCGGAGATGTGGATCAAACCATCAACACCTTCCTCGAGCTCTACGAAGATACCGAAATTAGTGAAGTTGCGAACCTTTGCGGTGTGCTTGCTACCTACAGGGTACTTAACCTCGATGGTCTCCCATGGGTCTTCCTTCAACTGCTTGATACCAAGGCTCATCTTACGCTCAGCGCGGTCGAGTGTCAAGATAACAGCCTCAACCTCGTCACCTACCTTCATGAAGTCCTGAGCAGAACGCAAGTGCTGGCTCCAAGACATCTCAGATACGTGGATAAGACCCTCTACACCAGGAGCAATCTCTACGAATGCACCGTAATCAGCCATAACGACTACCTTACCCTTAACGTGGTCACCAACCTTCAAGTTAGCATCCAAAGCATCCCATGGGTGTGGAGTCAGCTGCTTCAAACCAAGAGCGATACGCTTCTTCTCCTCATCGAAGTCGAGGATAACAACGTTGATCTTCTGGTCGAGAGCTACAACCTCGTGAGGATCGCTTACGCGGCCCCAAGAGAGGTCTGTGATGTGGATGAGTCCGTCAACACCGCCGAGGTCAACGAATACACCGTAAGAAGTGATGTTCTTAACAGTACCTTCGAGGATCTGACCCTTCTCGAGCTTACCGATGATTTCTTTACGCTGCTGCTCCAACTCCTGCTCGATGAGAGCCTTGTGAGATACAACAACGTTGCGGAACTCCTGGTTGATCTTTACAACCTTGAACTCCATTGTCTTGCCTACGAAGATATCGTAGTCGCGTATAGGGTGAACGTCGATCTGGCTTCCTGGCAAGAAAGCTTCGATACCGAAAACGTCAACAATCATACCGCCCTTAGTGCGGCACTTGATATAACCCTGGATAACTTCCTCGTTCTCAAGAGCCTCGTTAACACGCTCCCAAGATTTGCTCAAGCGAGCCTTCTTGTGAGAGAGAACCAACTGACCCTTAACGTCTTCCTGGTTTTCTACATAAACCTCAACCTTGTCACCTACCTTCAAGTCTGGGTTGTAACGGAATTCAGAAGCTGGGATAATACCGTCGCTCTTGTAACCGATGTTTACGATAACCTCTTTCTTATCAACAGAGATTACAGTACCCTCTACAACCTGATGCTCAGTTACTTTGTTAAGGGTTTCGTCATAGGCCTTCTCGAGGTCCTCTTTGCTGACGTTTGCGCTGCCGCCATTCTCAAACTCGTCCCAATTGAAGTCGTCCAATGGCTTTACGTTCTTTAAATCTGACATAAAATTAAATAAAAAATTAAAAATTAATAAAGTTAGACTTTATGTGAATTATATAAATCGGGCGCAAAATTACTCATTTTTGGCGGAATAACCCAATTTAGAGAGATGTAAATACAGATATTTATTGTATTTTAACATTTTTGGGCTATAAAATGGGATTATTTCCTATTTTACCTTATTATATATATGAAATATACTCTATAAAAACTGCTTGGGTGCAAATACTCATTGATGATAGATAGTTGATGGGCATAAAAAGAATATTATTGCTGCTTAAGGCAATATTTCTTTCAGGTTAGCGTTTTATAATAGATGGAAAATAAAGAAAAAGAAGATAGCTACTCTCATATTCTCAAATACACCGGCATTCTTGGCGGTGTACAGGGACTTAGTGTGCTTGTTGGTATTGTACGCAACAAGTTCGCTGCTTTGTTCTTGGGGCCAAATGGTATGGGAATGGTCTCTCTGTTGAATTCCACTATCAATATGATGGTTTCTGCTACTTCTTTTGGTATTCCTACAAGCGCAGTACACGAAATATCAGAGAATTATGACCGTGCTCCTAAACAATTACTTGAATCTATCAAGCTGATTCGCTCGTGGGTACTTCTGACTGCTGTTTTTGGCGTGCTGGTATGTGTATGTTTAGGACCACTTTTCAATAACTGGACTTTTACTTGGGGTAATCATACGCTTCATTACATGTTATTGGCACCAACGGTTGGATTGACTATTCTTGTTGGCGGGGAAATGGCCGTGCTGAAGGCTACCCGTCAATTGAAAGCTTTGGCCTATTCTTCTCTTTATGTTGTTGCAGCGTCTTTGATCATATCTGCTCCTGTATATTTTCTGTGGGGACAGTCGGGAATCGTTTTCGTGCTAAACTTTCAAGCGTTTGTTCAATTGGTGTGTGTAATGCGCTATTCTTTAAGGTATTATCCTTATTTAATATCATTAAGACGTAGCTATTTGAAGTCTGGTGTTCATGTCATCAGATTAGGAATTGCGTTTGTTCTCTCCGGTGTCATCAATAGTGGCGCTGAGTTCTTGGTACGCACCTATCTTAATAATGTGGGAGATTTGGAAGAGGTGGGTCTGTTTAATGCCTGCTCTACGTTAGTATTGGTGTATGGTGGTCTCGTTTTTTCAGCTATGGAATCTGATTATTATCCGAGATTATCGTGTATTAAAGGAAAAGGGAGTGAACTGAACGCTTGTGTCAATCGCCAGATAGAGGTGAATACGCTTCTGATATCTCCTTTTATCGTTATACTGATTTTTGGTTTGCCTATATTGATACCTATGCTTTACGATAATAGTTTTATGGGCATTCTTCTGATGGCGCAATTTGCTGCTGTCAGCATGTTGTTCCGTGCCGTGTATCTTCCTATAGAATATCTTCCGTTATCCAAAGGGCAGTCTTTTGTGTTCTTAGGACAGGAAACTTTTGCTGTCGTACTTCTGTTTGTTTTCGAAATCGTTGGTTTCAATTTATATGGTCTTACGGGTATGGGAATTGGTATTGTTCTTGCTTATTTTGTGGAGGCTATAGCTGTGTGTGTCTTTAGCAGGATTTATTATTCTATGGCAATTTCTAAAAGTGCTTACCTCTATATGGGTATCGAAACGCTGTTTTGTTTTTTGGCATTGACTGTCGTTGTTTCAGTAGATTTGAACTTCTATTATTGGCTGGCTGCTTTCGTCTTTTCTGCGATGAATGTTTGTTTCAGTTTGTACATCATCAAAACCAAGACGCATCTTATTGAAAAAATAATGGCACGGTTGAAACGGTAAGGGGGCGATATTGCTAACCGTATGTGGCAAAAGTGTAATAAAATACTTGTAAATTGTTACTTTTCCGTTAAAACCGGTAAAAAAAGCCATTCGATTTGTCGTTATCTTGAGAATAATTGTTATCTTTGCGTTCGAAATGTAAAGATAATAGTTATGACATTAGTCATTGTAGGCATATTTTTGATTGGTTGTCTCCTCATTGCGACGGAGAATGTTACCAAAGTTAACCGTGCTGCCGTTGCGATTTTCGCGGGAACGGTAGGATGGGTACTCTATATTTGCTTTGGTATGGACTTCGTGACCAGTCAGCATGCGTATGAATTTTCTAACTATCTGCATGCCGATGAATGGAATATTATTCCTGACAATAGTGTTGCTGTCAAGAATTTCATTTCACGCTTTGTCTTTCTTCCATACGTGGGAAGAGCGGCAGAAATCGTACTCTTCCTTTTATCTACTATGACTATTGTTGAAATCTTGAATAATAATGGTTGCTTTGATTTTATCAGTCAACTTTTGCGTACCCGTAAAAGCAAGAAAATGCTGTGGACTTTGGCAATTGTAACCTTTATTATATCTGCCAATCTTGATAATCTCACGACTACTGTGATGATGCTTACGATTATGCATGGCATTATCCCGAGTCGTCGTCAGCGTATGTTTTATGGCAGTGCTATATTGCTGGCTGCCAATTGCGGTGGAGCTTTGACTGTGATTGGAAATCCTGAAGGTCTGGTGCTTTGGAATGGAGGTTTGGTTACGGCTACAGCTTTCTCTATGGCATTGTTTTTGCCTTGTTTGGCAGCCTGGCTGATTCCTACTTATATGATTTCCAGACAGTTGCCAGAAAGGGTAGAGACGGAGTGGATTGTGATGCCCTACAGAGGCGATGATACCCGTCTGAATGTCTGGCAGCGCCTCGTGATGCTTTTTGTGGGTATAGGGGGATTATGGTTTATTCCTACATTCCATAATATTACGAAACTGAGTCCATTCTTGGGTGCACTCTGTGTTCTCGCTATTTTGTGGGTGGTAAATGAGATTTTCAACCGTAAGCTCATGAATATGGATGCCATGGTGGATCGTCGTACACCTCGTGTGTTGCAGTATGGAGTCATTCAAATGATTCTTTTTGTAATGGGAATCATGATGGCGGTTGCTGTGGTGAAGGAGACTGGTGCTTTCAATGCACTCACTGAGTATCTGGGTGTGGATGAACAGAATCCGAGTGTGTGGACACATGGTGTGGTAGCAGGTGTTATCAGTACAGTTTTGGATAATTTCGCTACAGCCATCAATTTCTTCTCTTTGCCTGATCTTCCTTTGCAGAATGAATTGTTGGAAGGGATGACAGATTACAGTTGCAATGGCTTGTATTGGCAGGTGATTGCTTATTGTGTCATGGCAGGTGGAAATGTATTGGGTATTGGTACGGTAAGTGGATTGGCTCTGATGAAAATGGAGCGGATGCGCATTACTTGGTTCTTCCGTAATGTTGGTTGGAAGGCTCTTTTGGGTGGCGTTATTGGACTTGCTATCCTCTGGCTCTCACACAATCTTGTTTCGGGAGCTACGTGTTTGTTGATTTAAAGAATTTTTTCCTTATTCTTATATTTTGATAAAAGAGTATTCTTATACTCTGGAAAATGAGAATAAAAATATGAAAAGCATTCACCTTGCGTGAAAGGCACGTAATCAGAATAAAACTGAATATAAATTCAGATAAAACTAATTCAGAATAAACATATAATAATATAATAAGGTATATAGTTATGGCAAAGATTAAAACTATAGGTATTTTGACCTCTGGAGGTGATGCTCCAGGAATGAATGCAGCTATCCGTGCGGTAACTCGTGCTGCAATTTACAATGGTTTCAACGTAAAGGGTATCTATCGTGGTTATGATGGTCTTATCAATGATGAGATCAAGACTTTTACCACAGAAAATGTGAGTGGTATCATAGGTACGGGTGGTACTATGCTGAAAACAGCTCGTTCTAAGGAATTTATGACAGAAGAAGGTCGTCAGAAGGCTTTCGAGACCATTCAGAAAGAAGAAATCGATGCCCTTGTGGTTATCGGTGGTAATGGTTCGCTGACTGGTGCGATGAATTTCGCCCGCGAATTTGATGTTTGCTGCATTGGCCTCCCTGGTACTATCGATAATGACCTTTATGGAACAGATAATACAATCGGTTATGATACTACCATGAATACAATCGTGGAATGTGTGGACCGCATTCGTGATACAGCCCAGAGTCATGAGCGTATTTTCTTCATTGAGGTAATGGGACGTGATGCTGGTTTCCTTGCACAGAACAGTGCTATCGCAAGTGGTGCAGAGGCTGCTATCATTCCTGAAGACAGTACGGATGTTGACCAGTTGGCTCAGTTTATGGAGCGTGGTATCCGTAAATCCAAGAAGAGTTGTATCGTTATCGTCTCTGAAAGTCCTAAGTGTGGTGCGCTCTACTATGCAGACCGTGTGCGCAAGGAGTTCCCAGAGTTTGATGTGCGTGTTTCTATCTTAGGTCACTTGCAGCGTGGCGGTCGTCCTTCTGCCCGTGACAGAATCCTTGCTTCCCGTACAGGTTGTGGTGCAATAGAAGCCATCATACAGGGACAGAGAAATGTCATGATTGGTGTGCGTAATAATGAGGTCGTTTATGTTCCATTGTCAGAAGCTATCCGCTCAGACAAACCATTTGACCGTAAATTGATTAAGGTGCTTGATGAATTGAGCATCTAAACTTGATGATATCAAAGCCGAATGTTGAGTGTGGGTTTCTGAAAAGAAATCAGAAAAAACACTCAACATTCATGGTTTAGGGGATCAGTGTAAAAGTAAAAATGATTTAAACGGCACTAAAAATGGTTTAAAGGAGAATTAAACTTCATTTTTATTTGGAGTTTTCTTAATTTGTTGTTACTTTTGCAGAGTCGTTAAATAAGATAACAAATACAATAACAAATAAATTTAAACATATAGCTTATGTCACAAATTAACGGACGCATTTCGCAGATTATCGGTCCTGTTATCGACGTTTATTTCGATATCAAGGGCGAGAACCCTGAGAAGGTGCTTCCAAAGATTCACGAAGCTCTAAAGGTGCAACGTCCTGACGGACGCGAATTGGTCATCGAGGTGCAGCAGCACATCGGTGAGGACACTGTACGCTGTGTCGCTATGGACAACACCGACGGCTTGCAGCGTGGCTTGGAGGTTGTCTCTACGGGCAGCCCAATCGTGATGCCTGCAGGTGAGCAAATCAAAGGTCGTATGATGAATGTCATCGGACAGCCTATTGATGGTATGAATGAATTGGACATGAAGGGCGCTTATCCTATCCATCGCGAAGCTCCTAAGTTTGACGAACTGTCAACCCACAAGGAGATGCTTGCTACCGGTATTAAGGTGATTGACTTGCTCGAGCCTTATATGAAGGGTGGTAAGATTGGACTTTTCGGAGGTGCTGGTGTAGGTAAGACTGTGCTTATCATGGAGTTGATCAACAACATCGCCAAGGGACACAACGGTTACTCCGTATTCGCTGGTGTAGGTGAACGTACTCGTGAGGGTAACGACTTGATTCGAGATATGCTTGAGTCAGGTGTTATCAAGTATGGCGAGAAGTTCCGTAAAGCCATGGAAGAGGGTAAGTGGGATCTTTCCCTCGTTGATCCAGAGGAACTTGCCAAGAGTCAGGCTACCCTGGTGTATGGTCAGATGAATGAGCCACCGGGGGCACGTGCTTCTGTAGCGCTTTCTGGTTTGACCGTAGCCGAGGAATTCCGTGATCATGGTGGTAAGAATGGTGAGGCTGCCGATATCATGTTCTTCATCGATAACATCTTCCGTTTCACCCAGGCTGGTTCTGAGGTTTCTGCGCTGTTGGGTCGTATGCCATCAGCCGTAGGTTATCAGCCAACATTGGCTTCCGAGATGGGTGCTATGCAGGAACGAATCACTTCTACCAAGAATGGTTCCATCACCTCTGTACAGGCTGTTTATGTGCCTGCCGATGACTTGACCGACCCTGCTCCAGCTACTACATTTACCCACCTGGATGCTACCACAGAGCTTTCACGTAAGATCGCTTCTCTCGGTATCTATCCTGCTGTAGATCCATTAGGTTCTACCTCTCGTATCCTCGATCCACTGATCGTCGGCAAGGCACATTACGATTGCGCACAGCGAGTAAAACAGTTGTTGCAGCGTTACAATGAGTTGCAGGATATCATCGCCATCCTCGGTATGGATGAACTTTCTGATGAGGATAAGTTGACCGTGAACCGTGCACGCCGTGTACAGCGTTTCTTGAGTCAGCCATTCACCGTAGCAGAGCAGTTCACCGGTTTGAAGGGTGTGATGGTACCTATTGAAGATACTATCAAGGGCTTCAATGCTATCCTCGACGGCGAGGTGGATGACCTGCCTGAGCAGGCTTTCCTCAACGTAGGTACTATCGAGGACGCAAAGGAGAAGGCTAAGCAGTTGCTTGCAGCAGCACAGGCGTAGTCTTTAGTGAAGAGTGAAGAACGAAGAATGAAGAATTCGATAGCAATATTGGGTTATTATAAAGTTCAAAGTTCAAAGTTCAAAATTCAAAGTTAAAGATTATGTTAAAACTTAAGATAGTTTCTCCCGAGAAAATAGTCTTCCAAGGTGAAGTGGAGAGCGTTCTGGTTCCTGGAACTCTCGGTTCATTCGAGATTCTCAACGATCACGCTCCTATTATCTCCTCGCTTGAAATAGGCAAGGTGGAATACACTACCAAGGAAGGCAAGCAAGTGATGAACATACAGGGTGGATTCGTGGAATGTAAGAAAAACGAAGTAAGCCTCTGTGTAGAAGTATAGATATGGAAAAGGAAGAAAAGATGCGCTTGCAATATATCAGGCAAGTTGATATCAAGTATAAACAGATTTCGCTCTGGTTGACAGCGGGTGTGGCCTTGGCCATACTTTTTGCCTGCAGATTGTCTGCTCAATGCGAAGATATAATTGCTCAGGTGGTTAATCCTCTGATTGTGAGTGCGTTGTTCTCGCTTGTTGCAAGTACTGCTTACAGTGAAGCATGGAAAGCGATAGCAAAGTCTTCACCTGCAAATCTTGCCAAGTTTTACTTGGCGGCTTTGGTTGTGAAGTTGGTGGCTGGAATCTTGGTGTTTCTCATCTATGTACTTGTATGTGATAAGCAGAACATATTAGGCTTTACAGCTATCTTTGCTCTTTTCTATATAGTTCTTCTCGTATTCGATTGCGTTTATTTCACTCGGGTAGAGAAAAAAGGTCGTCTTTCTTAAGCGACTTTGAGACAAACAGATTAATAAATTAAAAATAAGAATTAAAGAATATGAAACATCTCAAGCAATTCCTCTTGATGGCGATGCTGCTCTTCACGCTGGCACCTCTGCAGGTATCGGCCAAGGAAAACATCGACGTGAAAGAGATATTGTGGGGTCATATCAAGGATTCTTATGAATGGCATATCACAAAGGTGGGAGACCATCCCGTAGTGATTCATCTGCCTATCATCGTGAAGAGCTCAACGGGCTGGCACGTCTTCTGCAGCAGCGAATTCTCGGAAGAGAAGGATGCCAATGGAGACCGTCCAGGACCTTTCAACCTGGTGATCAAGAACGCTGATGCGCAGGCGAATCCCAACAAGATAGTAGAGAAGGTGGGAGGCCAGGAGGTTCGTCCGCTCGACATCTCCATCACGAAGACCGTTTGCGTGCTCTTCATCGATGCTATCATCCTGTTGCTGTGTGTCCTGATACCAGCCCGCTGGTGCAGGAACCACAAGGTGGATGACCCTGCACCAAAGGGATTTGTAGGACTGATGCACATGTTCATCATGTCGGTATATACCGATGTAATTGAGGCCACACTGGGTAAGGAAGCCCCAAAGTACGCACCATGGTTGCTTACTTGCTTCTTCTTTATCTTCGTGGCGAACATCATGGGTATCGTACCATTCCCTCCAGGTGGTGGTAACCTGACGGGTAATATCGCCTGCACCGTATTCTTCGGTGTAACGACATTCCTGATCACCAACTTCACCGGTACCAAGGAATACTGGAAGGAAATCTTCTGGCCGGAGGTACCAACGTGGTTGAAGGTGCCAGTGCCACTGATGCCATTCATCGAGCTCTTCGGAATCTTTACGAAACCGCTGGCTCTGATTATCCGACTCTTCGCCAACATGATGGCGGGTCACGCCATCGCACTTTCGTT
>OLGI01002427.1_pt1 | contig 13486 bp, 11 predicted proteins | sample 1605221 | NCBI WGS metagenome assembly OLGI01 (sample SAMEA3888915, study PRJEB22519) | human gut metagenome | biome: human gut; feature: human-associated habitat; material: faeces | place: Denmark | collected 2010 | reverse complement strand
GGATAGTAATCAGATACTGTGATCATGGAGCTTCCACCATCCAGGATCGTTGCTGGCGGGGCATCCTTTGCATTGGCATTTTCCTGCTTATCAATATTGGCAGATACTACCTTCACCTGTCCTGCTCCTGCCTTCTTGCCGGTAAAGGTCAGCTCAATATTGTCAGTACCAATCGTACGATCTTTTCCATAACCGGTAATTGTCAATGTGCCTGCTTTATCATCCTCTACAATTCGTCTGGAGCCATCTGTATCATTATCTGTGCCATTGATTCCCTTGTACTCCAGTACATTAGAATCGTAACTCACCTTTACAACATAGGAGTTATAAGTAGTATCACTGTCTGCACTTCCAACCTTCAGGGTCAGCTGAGCATCTTCTGTGATATTGACGGTCTTCGCCTCGCCTGCTGTGATAGTATAACCACTGGTTACTTTCATCACTTTACCACAAGTATCGCATATGCCATCTCCATCGCTGTCAGCATGAGCAACCGCACTCTGTGTTGCCAGTACCGGTGTCGGGCAGCTCTCCTGATAGCCAGTTCCCAACAAGGTTGCTGGAAGTTCACTGCTCTTAACTTCTTTAACAGCTGCTACACTGTCGGATGGATTCATGGTTCCTTCTACATAGTAGCAGTTCTCAAATACATAGCCTGTTTTTTCATCCTGTACCGGCGTTATGGCACCAATTAGTGCGTTTGGTACAGTACTGGAAAGATTTCCACGATTGTAACAATTTCTAAAGGTATAAGTATTACCAAATGAACTTGAAGCACCTCCAGCAATTCCTCCAACAGATGCGCGATCCTTGTATCCCCATCCAGCTGCGCTGACTGCACCTGTATTATAGCAGTTCTCAATAGTCATACTAGTAATACCCGTACTACATATAATTCCACCCGCCGTACTACTGTTGTCTCCATCAATTATTCCTTCATTCCAACAGTTGAAGATTCCATCTCCATTTTCACTGCTAAGATATGCTGTACTTGCAATTCCGCCCGGCTTGTTACCGCTGATTGTTCCATGATTCGAGCAGTTCTCAACCTTGGAACCAAGGGACAGATATGCCACAATACCTGCCACGCTTTCTAATCTTCCGCCAACTCCAGTAACAGATGCATAATTATGACAATTCTCAATGGTCGCATCTGATGCGCTTCCACAAATGGCACCTACGTTCGTGCTGGCATAGTATTCAGCACCCGTTGCTTTTACTGTTCCATATACCGACAGATTCTTAATCGTTGCTTCTCTAACCCTTCCAAACAATCCGCCATAGCCTGGAATTGAATTTCCGGTAGGATCATTTGGTCCAGCATATTCACCATAGATATTCTTGATCTTATGGTTCTGTCCATCAAAAGTACCACAGAATGGTGATTCTTTAAAACAGCCGATAGGTATCCAACGTTCAAAATTATCTGACGAATTACATTCACCTCGAGAATTTGTTACATTACTATTTATAACAATATCAGATACTAGCTTAAAATACTCATCTTTGTAAGTATTCCCTTCCCGGCACTTATCAGACAAGAGTCTTAAATCAGCAGCGTTCCTTATTAAATAAGGAGATGTCTTCGTGCCGTTTCCTGAAAAATGGCTCGATATATTTCCACGTCTATTGTCTTTTGCATCTATAGCATTTTGTTCTTTTTCATCTTTACCCACTTGATTTTCATTATTATTATTGCCATTACCATCTTCAGGATTACCATTGCCTGACACAAGATTTGCGTCTTCAACTATAGATCTGAAACCTTTCCAATATTGGTTAGCTTGATAGGCATTTTTAGAACCTTTAGGAACGTATAATGTCCATTTATGCTGATTGTCACTTGCCATAACCTCACCGTCAATATCCAACGGCACACCAAGGTTAACATACATACTACCAGAAGAAAGAGAACCACCAAATGCTCCACTACTCAGTGTCTTGAGTCCTGTACCAATTATAACTTTAGAGAATGGTCCATCAAAAGCTACTGCTCCAATACTTTCTACCGAATTAGGAATAGTCAGAGTACCTTTCACCCCAGTAAAAACTCCATTTCCGATAGTCTTAAGTTTATCATTGAGGGTAAGGGTTCCTGCTTGCCAACCACTGAATGCGTAATTGCCTATCTCTTCTACATTATCTGGAAGCGTGATGTTTTGGTATTTAATAGCACACCCTGCAAAAGCTCCGTCTCCAATACGTTCAAGATTTTTGCTAAGATAAACCGTTTGGAGATATTTGCAATTGTAGAATGCATCAGTTCCTATAACCGTAACGTTATCAGGTATTGAAATCTTCGTAATAGTGGTTCCTGAGAAAGCTTTTCCACCTATTTCAATAAGAGAATTGGGAAGTTCGATTGTTCCTACTTCCAACTTGTCTGAGAATGCATTTTTGCCAATAAAAGTACATCCATCCTCAACTATTACACTTTCTATATAGAAATCATGCCAAGGTTGGTTTGAAGATGAATAATCATCCATATTTCCTTCTCCATAAATTTTTAGTGTTCTTGTTTTGGGAGTATAGGTGTATCTCAAATTGTTACCACAATTTCCAGATTTAGGCGAAATTTCACGAAGCAAGTCATAGTCACCACTATCCATTGCATATTTTTCGTAAATACCACCATTATATGTTAGGTAATCTTTTGCATAGAACAATTCTGAAGTGCTGTTTGGGGTCTGGATTGTGATTTTTTTTCCTGTAATAGAATAGGTAAAATCATCGTAATCATTATGTATAGAATTCCCCAAATCTGTATCATAATCTTTTTGTATCCAATAAACTACACCGTCAGAGTTAGATGTGAAATAGAGACAAGTACTTTCTATGTCAACCCAAGCATGGTCGTTTTTACCAATACCATATGACGCATCTCTGCTTATCCATTTGTTAGCTTTTAGTTCATTTATGAATTCTGCAGTTCCACCTTCTTCATTTGTGTCACTACTACAAGAAACAAATGTTGTAGTCAATATACTAAATATTAGTAATATTGTCATCGATATAAAATTCTTTATTACTTTCATATTTTAAAATTTTCAATAACATTAATAGTCTATTTGCCAAACATACAGTATTTCAAAACAATTAGCTTTGCTTCCCTGTTCCATTGCAAGAGGGACATTTGCCGTCACCTCCACATACGCCACAATCGTGTGTGGGGTCAACGCCAGTACCAAAGTGATTGTCTGTTCTGATACCTTTTCCGTGACACGAAAAACATTTGCCACCACCATTGCATCTTCTACATACTTTGGATGATTTCTTGAATGTTTGTTCACTTGACCCCCCGTTGTCTGTTGACGAATCATTACTATCACTAATGGTACTCGTATTTGAAGTCAAAGTTCCAGATGTAGGCTTTGAGCCAGACTTTGCATTCATGTATGCCACTCCTACAGTAGCCGCTGTCATAAAAAGACCACCCCAAAGGTTATTACGGTTTTCTAATTGCTGGTCTCTGTACGATTGAGCTTTTACCAGTAACTTTTTGCAATGATTTCGTTGCTCTTGTGAACAGTCTTCATTATTGACAACGATTGATAAATCCTTTATAGCTGATTTCCACTTTTCGCGATTGTAAGAGCATAGAGCATTCCCATAAAGTGCTTCCTCGCATGACAATACACCATTATACTTCCTAATAATCTGTTGGTATTGTTTCTGGGCTTTAGAATAGTTACGTGCCTCAAACAATTTATCTGCAATTTCACAGTCGTTCATATATGCAGTCAATGTTTTTAGAAATTGTTCATCAGAATTAGGAGATAGTTCTGTTCTATTTGACACCACAGTAGGCTTCTTGATAGGAATATTTATCTCTAACCCTGTATAGAATATTTCCATGTCATTGTTGACATTGCGTAGTTCTGTTGGTGAAATATTATAGTTTTTTGCTATAGATTCCAAGGTTTCTCCACGCTGAACAACATGTTTCTTTATTTCTTGTCCACATATATAAGTGATGGTAAACAAGCTTAATAGTATTATCACAAAGAATCGTTTCATAATTGTTAGTATATGATGTTCTTAATCTTTGCTTTACTCATATTAAAGATGGGTGCCTTGGCTGAATTCACTTTCTTATACGATACTATAGTAGCATCATCTTCACATATCCAGACCTTCATACGTACTCCCTTTTGAGTGATTATCGTAGCCTTCTTTGGATTCTTGGCATTTGCCATGTTTTCCTCTTCAGCCTTTTTCCGAGCAGCCTCAGCTTCTTCTGCCTCTTGCTGCGCTCTTAATCTCTCTTCTTCTTCTGCTGCTTTACGCTCACGTTCAAGTTGTTCTTCAGCCATGAGGTCAGTCAGAATATCACGTGTTCCATCTAGGTAACGAATCATAAACACTTCAGCCTTTGGCAAGAATATCGGTCTGTCCTTGCCTTTCTTGCTTGTTTTGAACGACACGGTATTTGCGTCCATCGTAAGATTATAGGCAGGAACTTCTCTTCCGTCCTTGTAATAGACAACAATAGCATCTTTCGGTATTTCCGTATGTTCAGAAGTAGTGAGTATGCGCTCGCCATTGGCATTGAACACGACATTTCCACGTGTCTTGAACTTTAACATGAATACTTTCGTATTCTCCACAAATTCCTCAGAGGCATTCTTGTTGCCAGACTCTTTGAAAAGAATTCTGTCATTATTAGTCTGAATGATTTTGACAGACTTCACACGACCGTCACGGAAAATGATGGCATCTTGGGCATACAAGCCAAGGTTGAATCCCAACAAATATATAACAACATATATACTTTTCATGTTAGAACCCCCAAGCTAAAGTTATTTCTGGGAAGGCATCTTTTCCAAACCATCCTTTTTGCTTATCATTCAATGGTATTTGGTATGAGCCTGTTATATCAAATCCCCAAAGGCATACGCGTACACCAACTCTTGCTCCAATACCCACTTTTCCTCCTATCTTAACCTTTTGTGGTTCTTCTTTTCCTCCTGTTCCAAGTATCCTTTGTTTGTACTTGCCAGACAATCCTATATTTGTATTGAAACCAACAAAGGGGATTAATCCCAAGGTCTCACTTTCATTCTTTAGCGAATACCCGAATTCTATTGGGATTTCAAGAAGATGATATTTTTGTTTTGCATTAATGTTCTGACCTTCAATCTTTATCAAGCCTGTATAATTTGCACTATTATATCCTATACGTGCTCCAATATATAGATTATATGGAAGGCGATAGTTGGCTCCAACTGTAGCTTCATACATAAAATTGTCCGCACCTTTTATAAAGCCAAAACCTAATTCACCGGCAAATTCAAATTTTCCGACTTTCTCATCTTCATTTTTTGCAGCTTTGTACTTATGTTCTTGGTAAACTTTATTATTAGAATGATGTTTAATGTTATTTTCTTGGGTGTACGTACTTCCACCTTGATTATCGTTATTTGATACAATTTGTGGCTTTGAACTTGTCGGTATATTCAACTTCATTCCAACATATACGATACCATCCGCATTAGGATTAGCCTTGTTGATGTCCTCGACACTCACCTTGTAATACTCAGCAATGCTCTCGATAGTTTCGCCACGCTGAACTACATGGGTAACGGTTTGGCTTTGTGCCATTGTAAACACACATACTGTACAAAGAAGTACAGAAAGAATCATTTTTTTTATCATAGTTTTAAAGTTTTAGAGTTGTATAATAAGGAAATTGCTCACGCTCCAAAATTGAGTAGGATTGGTTATGACAAGCGTACAAGTACCATCTCCATTCTCTTCAAAATGGAAAGAGTTATTGCTTGGTTGTGGTGTCAGAATCTTAGGATTGTTTGATTTCAAGGTAACCTCACGGAACTTACGGATGTCAACAGCATTGAACTTGCTCTTGTCCACATCCTCATAATTGACTTTCTTTTTCTGCAAGAAACCACCTTTCAACAATCCAGAAGCGACAAGTTGTTTTTTTGTACCAATCTTTATATAACACTCGTTAATGATTTCATCCTGCTTGGCTAAAGCCTGTGTTACAACTTGAGTGCGGTTTTCAGCTTTCTCGGCTCTATTTCGCATATCCGACAACGATGTACGAAGCTGGTTAATGTCTTTATTTTTAGAATTAACATCACGACGAAGTGACTGAATTTCATTGTCTTTTTCCGCAAGTTGTTTGTTTAGGAAGGCTATAACATTTTGTAATTTCTCAATGCTTTGTGACGACTTGTTAGGATTAGCTGAGCGCATTGCAAGCGAATCCTGCAGAGATTGTATCTTCTCGCGTTGACGCTTTAATATCTCCGCCATACTATTAATGTTGGCAATAATTTGATTGCGATTAAGAGCCACACCGTCACGTGTCTTTCCCGAATACAAGATACCTTCTTGTATTGCGATGCTGTCAAGTCCAGCTGACACAGTAGAAATGATACTGTTAAGTTCTGCAAGTTCTGCTTTGTTTGCCTGATTCTCTATAATCAACGAGTCGCGTTCTTTCATGTATCCCGCCATGTCAACTCGTTCATTCTTGCAAGCAAGAATAGAGACAAAAGCCCATAACACTAGAATAAATTTTAATTTTGTCATATTTATAAAGTTAGTTTTAAACAGTTACTTATTATTTCATTTACTTACAACAGAAGTCATAGGCAAAGAGCCTGGAATGCAGTTCCTAAAACTTATTTTATATTCATCCATTATTTTTTCTTATTTCGTTATTATTATCACTGATCATCCCAATTTTTTCAGTTTCTCATCCAAGGTTCTTGCTCCATGAATTAAATTTTCGATGCCCTCATTGCTATTTAGAAAATTCAACAAACTATCTTTTTCCCCATAAAGGACATTTGTGGATGCGTCACACATACAATGAGGATGTAACATATGCAAGAGAAGATAGCCATAACCTTCATTATGTATATTTTTTTGTATTTCCAAAGCAACAGCCCTCGCAAACCAATCACTGGAAGACAATACAAAACTTTCGCTGATGTTATGTTCTATATTTTGCATGGAAACAAGCTTCTTGGATAAAGCTGATGTTATTTGACGTAATTGCTTATAAACAAATTCATCCTCACTATTTATGGGTTCTGGTTTTTCCCGACAGAACATATTCTTTAAGTATTCAAAAAGTCTCATATCTCAATACCCTTATCCGTGTCGGGCGCAACTTCTAAGTTTCTGTTATAAATATTCTCTTACTCTCTTCCCCAAGTACTCCACCGCAAAGTCCAATGCCTTGATGATATGCGGCACGATTTCCTTGGCTGATTCTTTATCTGTAATCTTGTGGTCATAGTCCAAGGACACTTTCGCCTCTTTTTTTTCAGCCAGCAGAGCCTTGATGAACTTCACATTTCTGTTCGTATCATTCACAGCCTTCTTCAGCAATTCCTTATCCTGCAAGGGTAGCCCAGCGACAAAAGGAACACAAAAGCGTATCATGCTTTCGTCCTTGCCTACCACATAAAAATACACTTGTCCATTGTACTTGAAATGCCAACCTAAAGAAGGCATCGGTATCATTTGACCGCACATTCGGCGAATCTCGTTTACTATTTCTTCCTGCTTCATATTCACAATAGTTTTGTTTTACTATTTATGATAGAAGAGGAAGAAAAGTAACCATTCCCATCAGTCCAACATCACAAACGCAGCCCAATGGAATGGGTCGGGATGCTTCTTTCTGATGATTTCTTTGGCTTCCTCAAAAGCCTTGCGCTTGTTCCATGCATTATGGGTGTCCGCAAGCCGTTCAAAGAATGTGGTCATAAACTCGGAAGTTATTTTATCGCTCACACTCCACAAGGACATGACGATTGTTCCAACTCCAGCTTTTTTGAAGGCTCGTTGCAAGCCATATAATCCTTCTGATGTTGCTTTTCCTTGCCCTGTCTGGCAAGCTGACAATACCACCATATCCGTATTGCTCAAATCCAAACGTGCTATATCATTAGCTGAAAGTATTCCACCAAGTACACCTTTAGGTAAGGGTTTGCCTAACCATTCAGCATTACCACCAGACAGAACAAGTCCTGAAAGAGACATAGCATCTGTATAGCCTTTGAGATAATCTACATTCTCCGCTCTATTTGGAGTGTAGTAAAATCCATGAGTGGCAAGATGAAGCAATTTAGGCGATTTGCCGTGCATATTTAGGAAAGACTCTTCTGTACCGTTTTTGCCCATGTATGGAGTGACTTGCCATTTATTTTTTTTCAACAAGTCTTCAATTTTCAAGATTTCCTCTTTTGTTCCTTGCAATTCATGGAATATGGAATCACCACGAACAATTTCACCACGCAAGGCAATCAAATTCGACAAATCATATTTCTTGGCTTCTTCTACCATAGCAGAATCTTCCAAGTCATATTGCAGGCCGCCATACAGAATTGCTATATTATCCTTACTATCACTACTTTTTGATTTCATCTTCACCAATTCACGAGCCGAAGACAATCTGACAAAATGATAATGACTACCCAACAACGAACCATCTGCCAAAGGCAATGACTCCAATGACATTTGGAATAGCAACTGCGATGGCACATAATATATGGTTGTACCTACTGGTATATTCGTTTTCAATGGTTCCCATAACAGCTGCAATATATCTTGTGCGTAATCCTTGTCATAAATCATATCAGGTCGAACGATGCCAAGTGAATCTATCTGTCTTTCTGCAAACAGAGGTTTCAACAGAGGATAGTCTTGCACTTTATTTATAATATAGGCAGCATACTTTCTTCCTTGTGATTGTGAAATATAGTCGGTGAAGTCTATCAACACTTCGTTTTGTCCCAAAGCGTGCTTCACCGCATCATAGTCCATATCCATGAAGTCTGTGCCATCGCTATATCCCTTGCATCTGTTAGCCAACAGATTTTCCAAACGGCTTATTTTTCTTGACACACTTAGGATGCTGCCAGCGTTTGCATTATAGTCTTTTTCCCAAGCCTTCACCTGATTCTTCATACTTGCCAATGTGGTATAGTTGTGCATGTCCTCAGGCGTACCCATCCTCTTAATGACATCATACATGGAGCGTTCCGATTCCAAGAGAAAAGACTTCGACATAACAAGAGCGTCATAGCAATTCTTTGTGAAAGCGGTCTGTGTCTGCTTTGCCTCCAAAGCGTATGGTGTCATCATAGTAAACAATGAGGATAGAGGATTCCACAAACCTTCACGCTCTACACTATTCATATATGGGATGCGTTGTTTCATCAAAGCCTTCAATTGCAGTACCGCTGCTGTATAATCATTGCAACCATACGTTACATTCCCTGCAAAACCTTCAGCATTGGCAAGATATATTTGCGCATTGATATGTTCCAGACTTTTTTCACCATATAGTGCCTTGGTATATTCGGCATACTTCCGATAATACTGTTCTGATTCTGCGTAGTTCCCCAACTGATGCTCAACACCTCCCATCAATGCCAACAAGGCTATTCTGTCGCCATCCGTTTGCGGATATTTTGTAGCAAGCAATTCGTCAGCTTTCTTATAGTCATTCAAGGCTGATTGGTAGTCTTTGAAAGCAAAATGGCATCTGCCTCTTGTTGTATATAAGTGATAGAGTTCTTTTGGTTCTGTTATTCGTGAAGCCGTTTCAAAAATCTTATCAAGACTCCTATAACAGTTCTCCTTGTCACCCATCAGCCGATAAATATCAGCCAAAGTCATGTAAGGCATATTGTAAGTGGCATCACCCACTGGGGTATGTGCCTGAAATTCTTCTATTGCTTTCCTGGCATATTGCAGAGCATCGTCATACCGTCCTATGGCTGCATACAGATTTCGCAAGTTGGAATAGCTCAGATGTTTGTTGGCTGATATGTTTTTTGCATCAGTACGTTCCGCTATATTCTTTCCACGCAAATACCACAGTTCCGCAATACCGTATTGACCGTAGCCTCTCGCTTCATTGCCTTTTTGGTTGTAATAGTTGTATTTTGTCTGCAAGTCGTAAGTTGCTTCAACCAATGAATCCATACTCGCAGCATAAGTCTGTACCTGTTGCACGTTGCCTATTGTGTTCCCTATATTCCAAAGTTCTTTCAGAATTTCCATCTGAACATCCGGCTTGCCATACTGCTTTGCTAAGTATAAAGCCTGTTTGTATGCATCTTCAGACCCGACAACATCGTAAAGCAAACCTTTGATTGTCGTAATCTGTTTCAATACAGAAATCTCATCCGTTACTCTTCTCTGTTCTTGAAAACCTTTTAGAGCATTCTGATAACACGCCAATGCCTCATCTAACATTTGTCTCTGATGATTTTCTATACCTTCAAAATACCATGACAAGGGAATCTTTGGCAAAGCATATTCTCTTAACTTGCCGTCAGCGTATGGCATAATCTCTTCCAATATGGCACGAGCCTTTACTAATTGTCTATTGTTTCCGTGCATAAAACTGGTGGCATACATATATCCGTTCATGGCATACAGATGAGCAACATCATTCTTTTCTTTCTCTGTAAGACCGCTTGACATCAATTTCTTAGCCAATAGATATGCCTCTTCATAGCGTCCCAAGGTTTCATAACACATGCAAGCCATTGTCTGACTGCACACATATATTTGATGCTCAACTTCATTTCGCTGCTGTTCCGTATTTCTTCCGACAAGGAGAAAGGCATCTAGGGCTTCAGCGGTCTTCTTGGCATTGTTCAATGCAAAGGCTTCATTCATCTTAGCCGTCACTTCCGCCTCGGTTAATCTCTGCGCTTGCATCTGTATACTGCAACAGAATAGAGCCAACAATATGAGTAATACCTTATTAATATTTCGCAATAGTGTCAATGTTTGTAGTATCATTTGGTGTTTTAAAATTAGGAGAGTTCTTACATCCCTCATCATGAGACGGCGCTGTCATTTCAAACACATCATTTTCATCACCGCGCATATTATCATTAGGAGAAGTTGCAACAAACAGCGGATTGATGGCAAAGAAACCGACAACCAATACAGCAGCTATGCTTGAAATCCAAAGCCAAGTCTTTCTGTGATGGTGAGACTTCATTTCCTTTTGAAACTCAGTCATGGCTTTCAGCTTCTCTTCACGGCTCACCATCGCCATTTTAACATTCTTCGTAAACTCATACAGTTCTCTTTTCTCTTCATCCTCTTCTATCTCTTTCAAGAACTGTGCCTTGTCTTCTTCCGACATGGTGTCACCATGAAGCAAGTATTCGTCTATTCTATCTTGAAAATTATTATTGTCCATATCCATCTGCCATTTTATGAGTTCAAATAGTTGTGATAAATGTCCTTTGCCAAAGTGCGCAATGACTCCATGCACTTATGCTTCTTCGTTTTGAGAGCGTTCTTTGAATCTATTGTCGGAATTTCCAACAGGATTGTGTCCAAGTCCTTTTCCTCATAGTAGAACTTGCTTAATATCTCACAGCACCGCTCCGACATATGTGATATGACATCAGCAATGATGTCAAGCATCTTGTTGTCCTCCGAATCATACAGCATATTGATGTATTGCTGGGCATCAAATCCTTCTTCCTTTATCTTTCGTCCCATTTCTGTTTCTGGGTCAGCATAGGTTGGATGCTCCCTTACCCATTCCAAATACTTGATACGAGCAATCCCCATAAAATAGGTGAGGATGCTGCCGCTCAATGGTTCGTTGTTCTTGCCCATCACTCTGCCGTCGCTCACGTAAATTTTCCTGCGCTCTATATTCTCCCACATCGCTATGAATGTGTTTTGGAAAATTTCCGTGGCAGATTCCTCATCAGCGAAGAACACACCACGATAGTTTGCCCAAAAGTACTTCGAGCAATAAGCATACAGTTCTGACTGTATCTTCTTATTCTTATTGTACATACCTGCAACAAGTCGAGCTTCTTTCTCTTGTTGCGGTGTACGCATTTGTATTGTCTTTGCCATTCTTTATCTACTCAGTATGTCTATTATGTTGTATTTGTTGATGTCTTCACCTGTCATTTCAGGCTGTTGTGGTCTGCTACTGGTATTGCGGTTCACGAACTTTCTGATTCGCTTCATAAACTCATCATTGCCAACCTTGTCAACATTCTTCAGTTCCGTCCACAAGGCGTAAGTCAGTTTACCAACAGTAGGACTTTTCATTTCGACATTCACTTGGTCGCTTCTGCAAGCACTGATGGTAATCCATCGTTCCGCCAATGGCTTTGCCTTAGTATTAATGACATTCTCTTTGCCATTGTCACCAACGAAGAACGATTTAATCGCCTCAAAGGTTTCATATAAGCCGCGAGCATTTTGGCTGTCAACCACCAATGTATCTTCCACACCACGCACTATTTCATCATTATCGCCACGAGTGCCATCACCACTATGGCAAGCGTCTATCACCACAAGGAGTTTTCCTTTTGCTCCGATTTTGTTACGAATAGCATTGAGATACACATTCAGTTCATCGTCCGTCAAGTGTTTCTCACCATGATAAGTTGCGCTTGCTTTCCTACAAGCATCATACGGAATCCAACACTCATCCAATCCTTCTTTCTCGTCATTATGCACATCTGTCATCTGTTGTCCATGCCCAGAATAATGGATATATACCACATCGCCATGTTTGCATGATGCCGTCATTCTCTTGAATGCCCCGACAATACCAACCTTTGTTGCCTGTCGATTTACCAATGTCGTGACAGACTTGAAACCTGCGTTTTTCAGCATTGCCTGAACAAGCGGTACATCCTTGTCGCCATTGATTTTGTTCCAAGTCTTATCCTGCTGTTCACCTAATCCTATAACCAAAGCTCTCTTTGTCTGTGCGGTGACAGACAAAGAGAGCAAAAGGAGAAGGTATGTGATTATTCTTGTCCTCATTCTATAAATGTTGTTCGTAAGTGATTTGGTTAGGACGGCTAAGTGACTGAGATAAATTTCTATCTATGTTGGTTACGATGGCTAACTATGTCACTTACGAAGAATGTCCTTGTATGACGGGTATGACAGGTATATGTTTTTTCTATTCTGTTTTTAACTATTTACCCAATATCACAAGGATAGAGAGTCTTAAAAACATTATGTTTTATATTTTTCCAATCCATACATTTCCTTACTGACTCATCATCATATGCCACACGATGAATTTCAGTATTATTCTTCATACCTTGCTCTGTTCCATAATAAATAACGACAGGTCTCTTCCAACTATAAGTAAAGTCCAATACTTCCTTAACCTTATTGATATTTTTACAATGGTAGAGAATTCTATTTAGATCGTGATTGTCAACAAAAATCCACAATTCAAAGTCTTTCGGATAACGAGAAAAATGTCTTTTAACTTGTTCTTTCAAGGCTTTGTTGTTTTTAATCGGCATATCATGGAGTAGCGCATTTTCAATTAGGTTGTAATACTCATAATCCAAAACACCGTCCAAAATTCCAACATACTCATATTGACGAGCCTCTTGCTCTGACCAGTCATCATTTAAATTATCATTATAAGTAACTGTTCAAAATTAATTTTACAAATATGAATAATTCACGAATAAGT
>OLGI01002404.1_pt1 | contig 13616 bp, 8 predicted proteins | sample 1605221 | NCBI WGS metagenome assembly OLGI01 (sample SAMEA3888915, study PRJEB22519) | human gut metagenome | biome: human gut; feature: human-associated habitat; material: faeces | place: Denmark | collected 2010 | reverse complement strand
TTCACAGTTCTTTTTTACGAATCTTTCCGCTTTCAGTCTTTGGAAACTCCTTTAGAAAGACAAATTCGCGTGGAATCTCATAATCTGCCAGTCTTCCTGCCAAAAATTCCCGAATTGCCATATTGGTGCAACCACATTTTCCGCTGTCACTTCCGGCAATTTCTTCCCTTTCAGCTTCTTTCTCCCACACAATCCACACTTTCAGATAATCGCGCCCATGCTCATGGACTGCCTTCACTGCCGTCTCTGCCACTCCCGGAAATGTCCGCACCGCCTCTTCGATCCGGAGGGATGACACTTTTCTCCCATTTATGTTGCAAATATCATCATCCCTCCCATCAAAATAGAAGAGTCCCTCTGCATCTGTGTGACCACAGTCCCCAATCACCGCGTCATTTCCAATTCCAAGAATTCCATACCGCGTTTTTACATGGAAATGGTCGTTTTCAATCCAGACATCCACCTCTGGAAATGCACGGCCAACCAGCGTCGTATCTTCTTTCATCTCACTTCCACGGATATAGGTAATATAGTTCAGCTCGCTGGCGCCATAATACAATGTAATCTCCGCTTCGGGAAATGCCTTTTTAAACTGCACTGCCTCCGCACCGCCCATACTCTGGGAGCCGCTGACAAAAGAAATAATCCGGTAATTGACCGCCTGTTCCCGCTCATAGATACGCCGCAGCGCCCGCAGCTTGACAGGAATCAGATAGACGCAGGTCGCCTGTTCTGCCTCGATCATCCGCTTCCAGAGGCGCGGATCAAAGGAATCCGCCGCAACGACGCTTCCGCCGGACGCAAGCTGCGCCATATAAAGGTTCAGGTTGCCCGTAAACGCCAGGCTCCCCTGCATAAACGTAATGCTTCCCTCTCCCATTTTGAAAATTTTATTCTGAAGCTTAAAAAAATCGTGCCAGCTTTCAAAGGAGCGGAACAATACTTTCTGACGACCGGAGGTTCCCGACGTCATCACACCCATATATGCCCCTTCCGGAGGTGTCACGTCACGCAATTCATCGGAAATTTTTACATCGGACGGTGCAATCACCGGAACCGTATTTCCGTCTCCATATGCCAGAAACTGAATAAGCTGATGCGCGATCGTCGGTTCCTGGATCCAGTGGATGTGACGTTTTCCCTGTTTTTCTTCTATCTCTTTCGAATGTTTCCTTACACGTTCTGCCGCCTCGATGAGCTCCCCGAACGTATAGCGCTCTTTCTCCGTGATCAGGGCTTCCCACTCTGGCGGGTATGCCCGGAGCGCATCCAGATATGTATTTATACGTTGTGTCTGTATTTCTTTCATGATTAATTCCTGTCTTTTACTTATTTTTATATAGAACTTTTTACCAATCTGAGCTTTTAAATTTACCACATTTACTTTTTATATCATTCAAGCACTGTCTTCATCTACTTCATTACTTTCTCCACCAGAATACTGCTTCCGATCCCTCCGGCGGCTGCCACGCAGCACATTCCCAAATGCCCATTTTTATGTTCCAGTGCTTTCATCAGATGCAGCAGAATCATTGCGCCGGAGACTCCATATGGATGCCCATAGGCAAGTGCCCCGCCCCAGATATTATAACGGTCTTCAATCCCCGGAAATGCACGTTCAAATAGAACATCAATAACGGCAAACGCTTCATTGACCTCAAAAGCATCGATCTCCTGATAAGAATGCCCCGTTTTTGCAAGTATCGCCTTAGCAGCGCTGACGGCTGATTTTGGGCTCATCATCGGATCATCCCCGATCGCTGTACCAAACCGGAAACGGCATTCTGCTTTCCGTCCCTGTTCCCGCAAAAACCGTTCCGAACAAAGTACCACAAATGCCGCGCCATCGTGCATCAGGCACGCATTTGCCGCCGTGATTTTCGTGCCATTTGGAAGCAGATACGGCAGGCGGTCGATCAGACGCTGGCTCATTGTCGGACGGATTCCCTCATCCCGGCTGCTGCCGTCGATGGAAACCGTTATATCCTCCAATATTCCCTCTTTGCGCGCCTGCGCCGCCCTCTTATGGCTCCGGAGCACCCAGGTGTCCATCTCTTCCTTAGAGACATTTTCCCGGATCGCAGTCTCCTCCGCGCCCTCTAACATAACCTGCTCGCCGCGCTTTCCCGGCACAAACTGTGCAACCGTATACACCTTTCCACCGTCATACTCCGGATGGTTCGGGGACATCATGCGGTACGGCTGTACCGAAGAACTCTCCATTCCCCCGGCAATGACCAGATCCGCCATCCCGCTTTCAATCTTGGCTGCTGCCGCGCTGATCGCCTCCAGCGCCGACCCGCACTGCAGATCCAAAGTAACCGCCGGAATCCGCTCTGGAAACCCTGCCGAAAGTGCCGCCAGACGCGTGATATTGCCGCCTCCCCCGACCGCATTTCCTCCTATTATATAGTCGATCGCATCGGTTGGAAGCTCAAATCGCGAAACCACCTCCCGCAGCACCTCCGCCCCCAGCTTTTCCGCCGGGATATGACGGTACATTCCATCTTTCACCCCGATGTAACTGCGCAAACCGCCCAGAATATATACGTGATTCATACTTTTCTCCTGTTTTTCTTCTATTCCTAATTAAAATTAAAGGGATGCGGCAACGGACTCCTCATGCCTCCTGGCTGCATTTCTGCACTAAAAGGCTGATTCTGTTCACTACCACATCCCATCTTTATTTTCTATCTAATTTCCAAATAAGCCCGTCCGCTTCAGCGCCTTTCCAAGTGCTACCGCTGCCACACACTTAACGATGTCCAGCGGAATAAACGGAATTATCGACTGCACGATAACTGCACCCCACGGCTGTCCGGTCACGTGTTTCATCCAGCCTGCACCGAATGCGTAAATCACCGGAATACCAACTACAATCAGGAACGCTGTCTGGAATGCAACATTTTTCCATTTCCGGCAAAACAGGGAAATCAGGAACGCTACAACCAGAAATCCGATATAGTAACCGCCGCTCGGTCCAAGCAGTTTTCCCGGTCCTGCGCTTCCGCCGCTGAATACCGGCACGCCGCATAAGCCTAACAGCAGCCAGCTCGCCATAACTAAAATGGTATCCTGTGGTGCAATAAGCAGACCGATCAGGTTGACAATCATCGTCTGCGCTGTGATCTTTGCATCCGAAAACGGAAGCGGAATCGCAATATACGAAGACACACTGATAAGAGCCAGCATCATCGCCAAAAGTGTAAGCCGCTTCGCGCTCCATGCGCCGTGTACGTTCACTGCACTTGTCTCTGAACTCATTATATATACCTCCTCAGTGATAAAATTCTAAGCCGTGTAATGCATTTTCCTATGAATCACACACAGAGAATCTTTGCTAGAAAAGAGTATATCGGAATTTCAGAGGATTGTCAACCTTGTTTTTATAAATGGTTTACATATGCATCCATAGCTCCTCTGCACCCACTTTATCATCGGCATCCCTATTTTTCTGTAATCGAAAGAATTTCCTTTCCCTCTTGCTTCGTTCTCAGATACACCGCGTTTCTTCCCTCCTGCCCCGAATCCGACAGATATACCTCCTCATCAGGACGAAGTGGGGCAAGAAAACGTACTTCCAGAGCGGTCTGTCCCTTCATCCGGCCCTTCTTCCACAGACGAAGCAGGCAGGCATTCATAACAAGAAACCCCGGCAGAACTGCCGCTTCTCCCTGATGGATCGGATTGGTATCTGCCGCCTCCCGGAGATATTCTTCCATCTGGCTGCGGCTAAATGCCAGCGTATCATCATCCTCACTTCCCAGTTCCGTAATTGCTTTCATGAGCGGCATTTTCTCTTTTTCCGGGACAAGGACGCTCTGGCGCGGTTTTACCAGCAGCACTTCCATCTCCTCATTTTCCCGTTCCTTTTCCTCCTCCGCTACCGCTATGCGGACCCGGATTGCCGAGCGACCTTTTTGGATGATTTCTGGAGTTAATTTGGTATGGCAAAACTCATTCTCCCCCTGTTTGGGCTGCCAGTCCAGATGAAGTGTAGTTGTGCCTATCATCCATCCCTCGTATCCTTCCAATGTGGAGAGAGCGCGCTCAAAGCAAAGAAGCTTCTTTTTCAATCTATCATTCACGGTATTTTCGACCTCTTCGTTATAAATTGTAAATCTGACTCGCATGCACTTTTCTCTGCTCATTATACTAGATCTGTTCCAGAATCACAATATCCGAATCTCCCGCGTCTCCCCCTGATCCACCGGAATAAATCGGTCTTTTAAGCCCGGCGTCAGCCAGATCGTGCCGCTCTCGTCAACCAGGACTGCCTCATAGTCCTGATGCGCCGCCCAGTGTGCCGCTGCCTTTTCCCGTCCCATGACAAACAGGGCGGTCGAAAGCCCATCGCAGCGCAGTCCGCACGGTCCGATGATTGTCACAGAAATCAGCCCGCTATGCGCCGGCGCCCCAGTGGACGGATCCATGATATGCCAGTAAATTGTTCCGTCATCATCCGTGAAATAGCGCTCATAGCCGCCGGAGGTAATGACCGCCTCATCCTGCACCCTGACTCCGCCCAGATAGCCGTCGCTCTCCGGATCCTTGATGCCGACATACCATTTCTCGCCATCCGGTTTCGTTCCGATCGTCTGGATATTGCCGCCCAGGCTGAACAGCGCGCTCGTCACGCCATCCTCCTTCATAGTCTTTACCACCTCATCTCCGGTAAATCCCTTTCCGACACCGCCTAGATCCACCATCATTCCCGGCTCGATCGATGCCGTATCTGCTTCTAAACCGACCAGACGATAATCGACCGATTTAAGCAGGCTTTCCCGCTCGCTCTCACTGGGGACCCGGTAATTTCCCGTTGTAAATCCCCAGCTTTGCACAACCGGGTAAATCGAAATATCGAGCGCACCATCTGTTTCCGCTCCCAGTGCCAGCGCCTCCTGCATCAGATAACGCGTATCCGCTGAAAGTTCCGCCGTTTTCTCCTGGTTCAGATGAAAAATATCGCTGTTTTCCTGCGTTGTCGAAAGCTCCCCTTCCAGCTCTTCCACCCGCCGTTTCACTTTTTCCTGCAAATTTGCACTTCCGCCGTAGGCGTCAAACTGCATCACAGTATCCATCGCAAACACTGTCCAATTCTGCCCTTCTCCCGGATTCTGGTTCGAATTTGAGGGATTTTTCTCTAAATTTTCGTTTTTTTCTACTGCTGCCACATTTTCTGCCGTCTCTTCCGTAGACGCAGATAAACGAGGACGGTCATTCTGGACCGCCCCCGTTTGATCCGGCTGCGATGAAGCACCGCAGCCACACAGCAGCAGGGTTAATAAAATCCACCACTTCTGTTTCAATTTTTACTCCTTTAAATACAACTACTCTTCTTCAGAAACAGACTCTTCTTTCTCAGAAGCATCGCCTTTACCTCCGTCGGATTCTTCCTTATCAGAAGTATCATCTTTTACGTCACCGGTCTCATCCTTCTTGGAATCATTGTCCTTAGATTCATCCGTTTCATTCTTCTTGGAATCGTCACCAGTTTCGCCGAATTCATCTTTCGAATCATCCTTGTCAGCATCGCCTTTATCTGAAGTTTCGTCTTTCTTCTCATCCGAAGTATCCTTGGACTCGTCCGAATCCTCTTTCTTGTCCTCGTCTACTTCCGGTGCCTTGTTCGCATCGTCTGTCTCGTTCTTCTTATCGCCATCCGGTACATCTGCCTTGTTTTCGTCATTCGTCTTCGGCTCTTCCGGTGTTTGCTCCGGTGTGGTTACTCCCTCGGTTGGGGTGGTGACGATCTCGCTTGGGAGGACTTCGTCGGCAAGAAGCGTTTTGGATTCCTTGATTAATTTCCATTTTTTATCAAGTTTGCACTTAATCATTCCGTTATTCTTAGTGTAGATAAGAATTTCATTATCCTCTTCTTCACTCAATCCGGACGCTGAAACCTTTAAACAATCATAATTATCATTGCTATAAGATGTATCCGTTGCATGCGGTGCAAACTCACCACTTCTAAGGAGCGAGGAAACGGATGCCTTGCTATACTCTGTTCCATTTACCGCAACCGAATCAATCTCCTTTAAGAAGGTTTTTAACTTTTCTCCCTCAACTCCATTGAAGCGAATCAGTAAATAATAATCTCCTGTCCAACTACGCTCTTTTACAACACTGGAAACCTCAATTTCTGTATCTGCTTTCTGGCTCTCAACTGTAACCGTGATCGACTGATTATCGTAACCTTTGGCTTCGATCACAACCTCATTCAATCCACTATCCAGTGTGCCAGTCTGAATTGTCAATGTTGTACCATTTACTTTAAATTCAAGTGCAGCATCTTCCTCCTCATCATTGCCAGTTACTTTTACAGACTTAATTGCTTTCAGATACTCTTCATCACCAGTCAGAACCAGCGGATCTCCCGTATCAACCGTAGTGCTGCCTGTCAGTTCCGGTGCCGGAAGCAGTTTCTCTTCGTCACCCGCTAACTTCATATCCTTTGTAACTGTAAATGTAAGCTCTTCATATCCTTCTGCCTGGATCGTTACATCGGTGCTTTCTTCGGTGCTGAAACCGTCTAAGGTGAAATCGATGCAATCAAAATTCTGTACATTGTTATCTGGATCATCTGCATCCGACATCTTCCATGTAGGCTTATACGAACTAAGGCTGTAAGAAGCTTTCGTATACTCTGTTTTTCCAACCTTCACAGACGTAATCTTAGTCAAATAATCTTTTACACTTGTTTTTGTTGAATTCTTAAAAGAAGCACGGCCAAAATCCGGATCAAATGACCAGCTGGCTTTATGTTTGCTGAACTTCACCACTTCTGGAGCTGGCATCTCTTCTTTAATCTCTTCCTTTTCCTTCTCCACCACAAATTCACATCTCAGGGTCTCTGTGTAGTAATTCGAATGAAGTGTCAGTTTATAAGTTCCCGGCTGAACCTGATGGAGAATCAGCTTCTTGCCATCCCCGGATACTTCATAGTAAACATCGTTGCTGCTGGACACGCCTTTCGTGTAGATATTTCTCTCAACCGCATCTTCCTCGTCAGAAAGCAGGGTAACAGATTTCAGGTTCTTCAGGAAATCTCCCTTGCTGCCATTAACGGTAAATTCAGCATTTGCAAAATAGTAAGTCTTATTAGAATCTTCTTTTTTCTCAGCTGCAAACGCCTCTTTATCTTCCGCATAATCAACGGTCAGCGATAAATCGTTTTCCAGCACCTTATCGTATGTAAATGCGATACTCTGGCTCTTATATCCCGTTGCATCGACAGTCAGCTTATACTCCTCACCAGCCTTGAATACATCCGCCTCTATGGTAATGGTGCCAGCTTCTTTATCGATGGAATATTTGTCCTTGCTGAGTGCCTGCCAGTTTCCGTTGACAACGATACTCTGAACCGCCTCGATATACTCTGTATCCTCTGTCTGCAGGACTACCGGCTCGCCCTCTTTGTTCTGTACAACTGTAATCGCCGGTGCATCCTGACGGGAGAAGTTTCCATTGTACTGGATATCGCCGAGCAGACCATCTTCGAGAACCTCTTTTGCCGTTGCCGGATGGTTCGGATCCAATGCTCCATTTTCACGGTAATCTGCAAATGGAAGCATTCTGTTCTCTTCGTATTTCTGATTCTCGCTCTTATTTACGTAGTCTGTCCATCTGAAGAACTCATCATCTCCAGTATCAAAGACTGCATCCGGAATCGCATTGTCCCACCATTTCATGACGGCCTTAGAAGCATCATTTTCCATCTTGATCTGTTCTAGGAGATGTGCATTTACAAGCAGATCTGAATCAAAAATCAGGTTTGCAGAGATTGCAGAGCTTCCTGAGCTGCTGCCGCTGGAGCTTCCACTTCCGCCGGAACCAGTCGATGCGGTGCTGATACCGTCGAATCCGTATGCCGCCATTTTCTGACCATTGGTCTGTTCCTTCTCTTTTACCGGCTCTGCGCCCGTTTTCACCTTGAAGCTCTTGGAGAATGACCGGAAACCATTTGCATATACAGTGATCTTGTAATTGCCCTTGTATGGCAGATGGTCTGTATTATCATTGTACAGAACAAATAAATCCTGGCTGTAGAGATACCAGTCATTGATCATCTTAAGGTCGCTTACTGTTCCGTTCGGATCTTCCAGGGTCACACGCTCGATCGGTGTCTCAATTGCGTATACCAGATCGCTGACTGCAAAATGGAGATTCTTGCCGGACTGCGGTGTTTCCTTAAGCTCCAGCGTCGGTACTGTCTCATTGACGACATGAATCGGGACGAGCGCGGAACCGCCTGCCGACGATACAACCCGCACATAATAACGTCCATTATTAAAGAAATTGCTCTGTCCTGTCTGGATAGTCAGCTGTCCAACGCGTCCCTGTCCGTGCGCCACATTCTTTTCACTGTCATATACGAGGCTTGAATTGATTGTGTCCTTCTGCTCATCGTATTCAACCAGCTCCAGTTTGCGGATGCCGTCAAACCACTCTTTTTCCTCATCTGTATTATAGTTAAACAGAATGGTAACGGCTGCTTTTCCATTTTTTGGAAGAACCGCATCCGGCGAATAGCTCGGATGAGTCTGTTTCTCCTCATTCAAGTTATACGTAGTCTTTTTCGGAGAAATGCGGGCATTTCCGTTTTCATCGTAATTGGTCAGATAATAGTCCCAGTAAGCAACTGACTCATGCGTCAGAATCTTCTCAGGCAGATAGCCGTCGTTTTCCTCATATACAGCATCTTCCTGGCTCTCATTGCTCAGAACCACCGTCTCTTCCTTTGCCGCATCTTCCTTGCTGCTGACGGTTACTTTGCCCGGTGTGCCGAGAAGCGCCAGTTTTGCCATACGTCCGTCATCTGTGATCGGAGTTAAAAGATTGGTTACATCTTTTCCATCGACCTTAACGACCGTATTGCCTGCATTGTATCCCTCATCAAATGCGATCGGAAGCCACCAGCCCAGGGAATTTACTTCGGTAAGCTTTGTCTTCGTCTCATCTACCAGCGAAACCATCTGCGGCTTGTCTGGATTTTCAGTGTTTCCGTTATCTCCGGCATTTCCGCCATTCTGATTTCCGTCATTCCCGGAATTACCGTTATTTCCAGAATTACTGTTATTTCCAGAATTACTGTTGCTTCCAGAGCCCCCCGAATGGCTGCCGCCGGAACTGCCGGAATTTCCCGAACCGCCTCCTGATACGCTGCTTCCGTTGCCGTCTGCTGCCGGGCTGCTCGCGTAACCTCTATCCGCACGGGTCTGGACCTCTCCATTTTCATTGACCCACTGTCCATCCGCATTGACGCTGTAGCCGTCCGGCGTCCGGCCTTCGGTGTGCATCTGACCAAAGTTTTCTGCACTCAAGTTATCAAAATAATAGCATTTTCCATCAATCCACTGCCATCCTGTCACGGTCATACCTTCCGTTCCATCGGATGCAGTGCTGAAGAAATACCATTTTCCTGCATTGTCCTTCCACCAGCCGCGGCGCATCTGTCCTTCCACGCCATCGGCAGTTGTGTTCATATAGTACCGCTGTCCATCGACTGTGATCCATCCAGTCATCATCCGTCCGGTCTGCGGATCCAGATAATACCAGCCGCTCTCGGTCTTGACCCATCCAGTCTTAAGCATTCCGTCCGTTCCCTGATATTTCCAGTCCTGTCCTTCCTGAATCCAGGCACCGGTCTGTACTCCGGACTCCGATGCCGGTCCGGTTGAAGCATAAGCAGTACCTGCCTGCGCCGCCGCTAACACGGTCACCGCCGCCAGAATTGCCTGCCGGGATCTTCCCTTACCTTTCATACATATTCCTCCATATAATCTTTTGTAATATCTTACTCTCCGCACCGGATTAGGCATCCCTAACTCAGGCAGCCGAGGAGGTTAGTATAAACTAATCTAATAAAATCTGTCAATTATTTAAATCTATTTAAAAATGAGAATTTTTATCTATTTTTTAATTGAATTTTATTCTCAATAAAGCATTGGTTTTTTAGTTGCTAAAACTAACATGCAAATTTCTTTTTCCATTCAGCACATGTTAAGTCTCATTTTGCAGCGATTTTTTCCGCCTTTTTCCCTGATATTGCCTCGCTTGCCATGAATTTTAAAAAAACATATTTTGAGAATTTTTTTCTGTTTGCTTCATTTCGTATATTTTTATCCTTTTCGCACATACTCCATCTGTAAACATTTTGTCCCATTCCAGTCCCTTCGCGGTCACTGATATTGGCTTCTCTGATAGGAGATTTACACGATGCAGATTTCTTCATCCATTGAAAATAACCGGACTTTTTTTCAAAAAAAGCTCCGACCGGACATCAGTTTTGATGTCGTAGATCGGAACCTGATGATCGGCGGGCGCGATGCCTGCCTCTACTGTATTGATGGTTTTACCAAGGACGATACGCTTTTAAAAGTGCTGCAGGCGATGAGCAGCATTGAAACCGCCCAGATGCCTGACAATGCAAACGATTTTGCCGCCCTCTACCTCGCCTACGGCGAAATCGGGCTGGAAACAGATTCGGACGCGCTGATTATCCAGCTTCTCTCCGGTGTTCCTTTTCTTCTGATCGACGGATATGCACAGGCACTCACGATAGACTGCCGCACCTATCCCGCCCGCGGAGTCAGCGAACCTGAAAAGGATAAGGTATTGCGCGGCTCGCGCGATGGTTTTGTCGAAACGCTTGTGTTCAACACGGCTCTGATCCGGCGGCGCATCCGCGATCCGAAGCTGCGGATGGAAATCATGAATATTGGGGAAAGTTCGCACACCGATATCGCCATCTGCTACATGGAAAACCGGGTGGACACCGAACTTTTAAACCGCATCCGCACCCGGATTCAAAAAGTGCATGTCGATGCCCTCTCGATGAATCAGGAAAGCCTTGCCGAATGTATTTATCCGCACAAATGGTTCAATCCGTTCCCAAAATTTCGTTTTTCAGAGCGTCCGGATACCTCCGCTGCCTCGATTCTGGAAGGAAATATCATCATTCTGGTGGACAATTCGCCATCCGCAATGATTCTGCCATCCTCTGTTTTCGATATCATCGAGGAAGCCGACGACTACTATTTTCCACCGCTGACCGGCACCTATCTGCGCCTGTCGCGGACGGTCATCTTTTTCCTGACCTTATTTCTGACACCGCTGTGGCTGCTTTTTATGCAGAATCCCGGCTGGATCCCGGAATGGCTCGCTTTTATCCGTGTCACCGACGAGATCCATGTGGCGCTGATCTATCAGCTTCTGATCCTGGAATTTGCCATCGATGGTCTGCGGCTCGCGGCAGTCAACACCCCCAGCATGCTGACGACACCGCTCAGTGTCATCGCCGGTATCGTGCTTGGGGAATACTCGATCAAATCCGGCTGGTTCAACAGCGAGACGATGCTCTATATGGCGTTCGTCACGATCGCCAACTACTCGATGACGAGCTTCGAACTCGGCTACGCACTCAAATTCATGCGCGTCCTGCTCCTGATTCTGACCTTTTTCCTCAATCTCTGGGGCTTCATCGCCGGAACACTCATTGCCGTCGGCTGCCTTGTCTTTAACCGGACAATCGCCGGAAAAAGTTATATTTACCCGCTAATTCCATTTCACTGGAGTGAATTAAAAAAGCGGCTGCTCCGGAACCGGCTTCCGCATGAGGAGAAAAACGGGTAAGAATATCGCATAAAATGTCCGCATACCCACAACTGCCCGGATGGTTCCGGATACTGGCTGTGGTTTATGCGGACATTTTAACTTCTATATCTATCTTCTATTTTTCTTTCTTATACACTACCTCTTTCAGCACCTCCAGCGCCTCCTCATACCGCTCTGCCCCCATCGAGGCACAGGACAACAGGAGCTTCGGATATCCCTCTTGAAAATGATGCTCCTGTTTTTCCAAAAGACTCCCGACCGACTCCACCGGGCGGACGGCGACGCCTGCCTGTGCCGCACGCCCGGCAATTTCCGCCGATGTAAGCGGGCTGTCAAGCTCCATGAGAACCAGAAAACCGGCATCGCCCAGATGCGTTCGCGCTTTTTCTCCAAAAATGCGCCGCACCGCATCACACAGACACTTTGCCTTTGCCGCGTACAATTTCTTGGACTTTCGGATCTGGCTTTCCAGATGTCCGTCCCGGATAAACTGGCAGAGGGCAATCTGCTCTGCCTTGGACGCCGTCTGGTTATAAAAACGCCCCCGCTCCTGATACCGTTTCAGCAGATCCGGCGGCAGGACCATGTAGCTCATGCGGATCGATGGCAGAAGCAGCCTTGAAAATGTCCCCAGATACACGACGCCCCGCCCGCCGGAAAGCCCCTGCAGGGACGGTGTCGGGCGGTTATAATAGCGGAACTCACTGTTGTAATCGTCCTCAATAATCAGCATATCCTCGCGTGCCGCATCCTTTAAAAGCTTCATCCGGTCGCCCACCGGCATGACCTCGCCCCAGACTGTCATCTGCGATGGGGTCAGATAGCAGACACTTTTCCCTGTATGTCTCATCGCCTCTGACATCTGTTCGGATAACCCTGTTTTCATCTCTCTTGCACATACATCTGGCTTTTCTATTCCGCACAAATCCTTTTTTGAGGACTCAATCCTCCTATCATTATTTTCCCAATACTCTCTTATATCCCCGGTCCGAAACCCATAATCCTCAAAAATCTGGCGTCCCTGCCGGAACGACGGATTAAAAAACCATGCGCTGTCCCGCTCCCGCAGCATCGGGCACAAAATATGCAAGAGACTCTGCACACCCGCCCCTACTACGATACTGTCCGGCGTACAGATCACATTGCGGTGGCGCCCCAGATACGCGCAGAGTGCCTCCCGGAATTCCCGCTCTCCCTGCGGTTCGCCATAAGAAAGCAGCCGCTCATCCTGGCGCAGGGCGCTCTTGACATAGCGCCGCCATAAATCAAACTGGAAGCTCTCCCGATCCACATTTGAAGACGCAAAATCATACCGGATTTCCGGGCGTTCCTCCTGACGCGGCACACCGTGCTCTATTTCCTCCCGGTTTGCAGCCGCCAGCACCGCATCCGTTACATAAAACCCGCTCTGCGGACGCGAAATGATATAGCCATCCGCCGCCAGCAGCATATACGCCGTCTCCACCGTCGTCCGTGAAAGCTGCAGCTGCAGGGAACATTTGCGGATCGACGGCAGCTTCGCTCCCGGCTTCATCTGACCGGACACGATCAATTCTTTGTAATATTCATATACTCTCAGATACCGGCTCTGTCCCGGTTCGCTTAAATTCAGTTCCATCGTATTTCCTCTATCTATTTATGTAAACGGCGATGCACCGCATCGATCATCCGCATCATCCCATATCCCAGACAACCGCCCATCTTTCCGTCTTCACAATATTTTTCATCTCCACCACTTGTCCCCCCTTATACCCAACTGTCTTCCTCAATTATACCGTTTTCTCCTGCTCATAGGCAATCCCCAAAATTGAGTACTGTTACTGTTCACGCATACGTGCCCAGTAACGGAAATTCCGAGGAAGAAATCAAAGAGCCGCTTCTTCCTAAGAAAGATGAGATCCCCGCATATCCTCTCCACACGGCTGTTCTATTAAATCCTCTATACAGATTTTTATTTTTCATTTGCGTTGATTTTTCACAAAAATGCGGATATAATATAT
>OLGI01002401.1_pt1 | contig 13624 bp, 10 predicted proteins | sample 1605221 | NCBI WGS metagenome assembly OLGI01 (sample SAMEA3888915, study PRJEB22519) | human gut metagenome | biome: human gut; feature: human-associated habitat; material: faeces | place: Denmark | collected 2010 | reverse complement strand
CCATGCTGATCGAGGCTATCAAGGCTGCCAAGGCCGCGAAGTAAGAGCTTCCTAAGTCAAGACCACCCGTAAAACGGGTGGCTTGCACAAGCCCTATAAGGGCTTAAGACAGGCCACGCCTAAAGGCGCGGTGAAACGGTCTGCCGACCGCATATGATCCCGAGCAGCCCCACTTGGTGGGGCTGCTCTTATTTGCTCTTGTTTACTTGCTCACCCGTAAACGGGTCAAAGTATTCCTTGATCGATATCTGATCCGATATTTTGTCCTCTGCAAGTTGATTTCGGATATACTCCGCAATTACTTTCTTGTTCCTCCCTACTGTATCCACATAGTAGCCTTTGCACCAAAACTGCCGGTTTCCGTACTTGTACTTCAGATTCGCATGTCGGTCAAATATCATCAGCGAACTTTTCCCTTTGAGATATCCCATAAACTGTGATACACTGTATTGGGGCGGGATACTCACCAGCATATGGATATGGTCTGGGCAAGTCTCTGCCTCTATAATTTCTACCCCTTTATACTCGCACAGTTTTCTTAGGATGCTCCCGATATCTGCCCGAATTTGTCCATATATTGCTTCTCTCCGATATTTTGGTGCAAATACTATGTGATATTTACAGTTCCAGCGTGCAAGACTATCTATTTCCTCTTTCTTTTGTGTTCCAAACATGGATATTCCTCCTCTGCTACTTTTCTTGCGGTCGGCAAACCTGCTTCGATTGTAGCATGGGAGGTTTATCTTTTCCCTCTCATAGGCTTAGCCTTTTTTATTCCACGGGCATAGCCCGTGGTTGCCTGTTTTCAACAAAGCAAAAGCCTCCGCCGTTTGGCGGAGGCTTTTTATGTGCTGCCCTCTTGATTTATAATGTAAGCGGTTACATAAAACGTAGCTGAAAAGGATTTTTACATGGCGCAGGCCTCTAATATTCTTCGCCATCATTTGCGGTCATTTGTGTATGCGCCAAAAGCAAAAGCCGTGCGGCCGCAAGCCGCATTGTCCATTTTGTACAAAGCATGCAGGGTTCTTTTTGCATCAAATGTAGGAAAAGCACATTCTTCATTGACGCATTTGGAAATATGTGGTATTATATTGTCAATGTAAGCGGTTGCGCATATGTGTTCATTGTTTACACTGCCATAAGTTGGAGTGTTTACACAGCGTCTGACCGGATGCCGCCTGTCCATGCTAAACTGCGAACCGCCTACATAGAAATGGATTGCGGGCCCGGATAGAAGTCAGGACAACTGGTGCTATGAGTTGGTCCGCAGCTTGTTTCCCGCAAAGAGGAACTGTCCAAGGTTCCCGCAAAGCCGTGTTTTCTCTTCCGCAGTGCGGAATGGAAATAAATAATGGATGAGAAGGAGAAACGATTTATGAAGAAATCCACTAAGCGCCTGTTCGCCGCTGTGCTGGCAGCTGCCAGCCTGCTTGCTCTCACCGCCTGCGGCGGCAAGACCGAGGAACCCAAAACCGATGACAGCGCACAGACCGAGCAGCCCGCCGAATCCTCCGGCAGCAAGGAACTCTCCGTTTACACCGCCTTCCCCGAAAGCGAAGTCATCTACTATTTCAACAAGTTTGAAGAAGAGACCGGCATCAAAGTCAACTATGTCCGCCTCTCCGCCGGCGAAATGCTGACCCGTGTGGAGGCCGAGAAGGACAATCCCCAAGCAACGCTGATGTTCGGCGGCTCCACCGATAACTATATCGCCGCTGTGGACAAGGGCCTGCTGGAAGCCTACCAGTCCCCCAACCTGTCCAAGACCCCCGATACTTATCTGGATCCCACCGGCACCTGGAACCCCATCTATGTGGGCTGCATCGCTTTCGCCTGCAACGCCGACTGGTTTGCCGAAAAGGGTCTGGAATATCCCACCAGCTGGGAAGACCTGCTGAAGCCCGAGTTCAAGGGTGAGATCATCATGGCCCACCCCGCCACCTCCGGCACCGCCTACACCGTTCTGGCCACGCTGGTTCAGCTCAAGGGCGACGATCAGGTCTGGGACTATCTGGAAAAGCTGAACACCAACATGAGTCAGTACACCAAGTCCGGCTCCGCCGCTCCCAATGCCGTGGCCATCGGTGAGGCCGCCATCGCCCTCACCTTCTCTCATGACGCCCTGCAGCTGACTCCCGAGGGCTATCACATTGAGCTGAGCTTCCCCACCGACGGCACCGGTTATGAGGTGGGCGCCATGGCCCTCATCAAGGGCGGCAAGGCCGACGAGCAGGAGAACGCCAAGAAGTTCATCGACTGGATGACCTCCGAGGCCGGTCAGGGCTGCTACGCCGAAAACGACTCCTTCCGCGTTCCCACCAACACCGCCGCTCCTGTGGCCGACGGTCTGGTGACGCTGGATGAGGTTCCCGTGATTGATTATGACGCCGTTTGGGCTGCCAGCGTCAAGAGCGAGTACTGCGAGCAGTTCGAGAATAAGATCGCCACCAAGCCCGAGGGCTGATCCCAATAGATTTCTGATTGATTTCCCGCAAACGGGCCTCCTCCCCCAAGGGGAGGGGGCCCGCATACCAAGACAGAGAAGGCGGAACTCCCTTGCGCAGCTTTCCCGCCGCTTTTGACACTCTCACTCAGGAGGAACGCTCATGGCAAATGCCACTACCCGCGCAAAGCGCCTCAATGAAACGAAGATGATCCTGCGCCAGCCCCTGCTGCTGATTGCCATCATCCTCTCGTTCGCGCTGTTGCTGCTGTTCGTCATCTATCCTCTGGCCAAAACGCTGATCTACAGCCTTACCGACGAGACCGGCGCGTTCTCTCTGGCCAATCTCATCACCATCCTGCAAACGCCCCGGTACGGCAAGGTCTTCGGCCGCACCATGGCGCTGGGCCTGATTGTGGCCGTCATCGCCACCTTCATCGGCTATGTCTTTGCCTATACCGTCACCCGGGTCAACGTACCGGCCAAGGGCTTTTTCAAGACCATGGCCACGCTGCCCATCCTCTCCCCGCCCTTCGTGCTGTCCCTGTCCATTATCTTCCTCTTCGGCAAGCAGGGTCTGATTTCCAAGAACCTGCTTGGCATCACCGGCAGCAGCGTATACGGCCTCAAGAGCCTGATTGTGGTTCAGGTGATGAGCTTCTTCCCCATCGCCTACCTGACCCTCTCCGGCATTCTGGCCTCCATCGACGCCTCTGTAGAGGATGCCGCCTGCAACATGGGCGCCGGCCGCTGGAAAACCTTCTGGACGGTTACCTTCCCCCTGTCCCTCCCCGGCATCATCTCCGGCGCGCTGCTGGTGTTCATCCAGTCTCTGGAGGACTTCTCCAACCCGGCTACCATCGGCGGCGATTACACCACCCTCTCCATTGAGGTCTACAACATTATCACCGGCAGCTATGATATGCGAAAGGGCTCCGTGCTGGCGCTGCTGCTGCTTCTGCCCGCAGTCATCGCGTATCTTCTCAATAAATACTGGGTCAACAAAAAGAGCTTTGTCACAGTCACCGGCAAGCCCACCCAGGCCCGGAAGCTCATTGAGGAACCCCACATCAAGTGGCCCCTGTTTGCTTTCTGCCTAATCGTTTCCGCCATCATCATTCTGTTCTACGGCACGGTAATTTTTGCCTCCTTTGTCCGCACCTGGGGCGTGGACTTCTCCCTGACGCTGGATCAGTACCGCAAGGCGCTCCAGTACGGCTGGGACAGCCTGAAAAACTCCATGACGCTGGGCCTGATCTCCGCCGTGATCGGCGGCCTGCTGGGCATGGTCATCGCCTACATCACCGCCAAGCGGAACTATTTCGGCAAGCGCTTCATTGAGGTTTCCTCCGTCCTGATGTTTGCCGTTCCCGGCACCGTTCTGGGCATCAGCTACATCCTGGGCTTCAACTCCAAGCCGCTGGCCCTCACCGGCACCGGATTGATCCTGGTGATCGTATTCACCTTCCGAAATATGCCGGTAGCCATCGAGTCCGGCACCACCACCCTGCTGCAGATCGACAATTCCATTGAAGAGGCCTCTACCATTCTGGGCGCCGACACCGGCTATTCCTTCCGCCGCATTACGCTGCCCATGCTGAAAAGCGCCTTCTTCTCCGGCATCGTCTACTCCTTCACCAAGGCCATTACCGCCGTCAGCGCGGTGATCTTCCTGGTCTCTCCCCGGTGGAAGCTGGTCACCAGCAACATCTACTCCCTGTTCGACATGGCCAAATACGGTCAGGCGGCCGCCTTCGTCACCATGATGGTGGGCATCCTGCTGGTGTTCATCGGCCTGTTCAACACTGTCATTAACTTCCTGCTGGCGCCCCGTTCCAAGGTGCCCCAAGCTAAAACGAAAACGGAGGAATCAAAATGAGCCAAGAGAAGAATGAGAAGCTGGGCTTCAGCAAGAAGAGCTCCGGCGTGGTTCTGAAAGATGTGACCAAAATTTTCCAGCAGCCCGATACCGGCAAGGACTTCGTGGCTGTTGACCATATCAATCTTGAGATCAAGGACGGCGAGATGGTGACATTGCTGGGCCCCTCCGGCTGCGGCAAGACCACCACCCTGCGGATGATCTCCGGTTTTGAGTATCCCACCAGCGGCAACGTGTTCATCGGAGACCGAGACGTAGCCAAGATCCCCCCCAACAAGCGGGGCATCTCCATGGTGTTCCAGTCCTACGCCCTGTTCCCCCACCTGAACATCTGGGAGAACATCGCCTACGGTCTGCGTGTGGCCAAGATCCCTCAGGATGAGATCATCCGCCGCACCAATGACGTAGTGGAGCTGATGCAGCTCAAGGGCATGGAGAAGCGGTTCCCCAACCAGCTCTCCGGCGGCCAGCAGCAGCGTGTGGCGTTGGCCCGCGCCGTGGTCATCGAGCCTTCCGTGCTGCTGTTTGACGAACCCCTGTCCAACCTGGACGCCAAGCTCCGCGAGAGCATGCGGGATGAGCTCCGCGCCCTCCAGCAGCGGCTGGGGATCACCTCTCTGTACGTCACCCATGACCAGTCCGAGGCCATGGCCATCTCCGACAAGGTGGTCATCATGAAGGACGGCGTTATCTGCCAGCAGGGCACTCCTCAGGAGATCTACGAGCAGCCCGCCAGCCGCTTTGTGGCAAACTTCATCGGCAAGGCCAACTTCATCGACGGCACCTTCAAGGGCCGTGACGGCGAGGCCGCGCTGGTGGAGATTGGTGGAAAGACCTTCTCCATCCCCGCCCCCGGCAAGATGGAGGGTGTGGAAGTGGGCGGTGCCTGCTGCCTGACGGTCCGCCCCGAATCCTTCCTGCTTACCAAGGATGCCGGTGCTCTCCCCGGTACCGTTTCCCGTGCCACCTATTACGGCGCCAAGATCGAGTACGAGGTCATGCTGAATGAGCAGCCCATCATCGTGGAGGTCTACAACCCCCAGCTGACGGAGCGTTTCAGCGTGGGCGATACCGTCACCATGAGCCTGATCGAGGGCTGCGTCCGGGTCCTGAAGTGATCCGATTGACAACAACGCAAGCATCATAATGATAAAAAGGACACTGGCTTGTATAACAAGCCAGTGTCCTTTTTGCTGTCATTTTGCTGTTATTTGCGATTTTCGTCGCGTTTTACAGCTTTTCCATGTGTTTTCCGGTGCCGCTTTGCTCCACCGGCAGTCCAGTCAGGCAGCGGCGCAGCATATCGTAGGCGTGATTGGCAGCCAGATCCTGAATGCGATCCCGGCGGCGCTTGCCCAACTCCAGCTTCCGGCACCACGTCCCATCGGGGGACGCCAGACCCACATACACCAGTCCCACCGGGTTGTTGCGCTCGTCCGGGTCCGGACCGGCCACGCCGGTGACGGACAGGCCAATGTCAGCTCCGGTGATCCGCCGGGCATTTTCCGCCATGGATCGGGCACATTCCTCCGACACGGCGCCGTATTGGTCCAGAAGCGTCTGGGGCACCCCCAGCACCTCTGCCTTTACGCTGGTCCAGTAGCTCACCACGCCGCCCCGATACACACTGGAGGCCCCGGACAGGGCCGTGATCCGGGCGGCTATCTGGCCGCCGGTGCAGCTTTCCGCCGTGGCGAAGGTCCAGCCCTTTTCCTTCAGGTGTGTCATGCAGACGGTCTCTAGATTGGGGATATCCACGCCGTACACCACGTCTCCCAAATAATCCGTCACCTCTTTCACCACCGGAGCCAGCATGGCCTCCGCCGCCGCTGCGCTGTCCGCCTTGGCGGTAGCGCGGAGCCGGACCTCGCTGGGCTTGGCGTAGGTGGCGAGGGATGGATTCTCCATTTGGGAGATCCGCTCCCGCATCAGATCCTCCATAGGGCTTTCCCCAAGGCCGAAGGTCATAATGTCATGGGACACAATGACCTCCTTGGAAAGTCCCCGCAGATAGGGGACCGCCCAGTTTTGCAGCATGGTCCGCATTTCAAAGGGCGGACCGGGCAGCATCAGCACGTGCACCCCCTCCGCTTCAAAGGCGCAGCCGGGAGCGGTGCCCACCGGATTGTCGAAGATCACGCAATCGGCGGGAAACTCTGCCTGCTGGCGGTTATTTTCCGGCATGGTCAGGTGGACGTTCCGGGCAAAATAAGTCCGAATATGCTCCAGCACATCCTCCCGCAGGACCAACGGCTTGCCGAAGGTCTCGCAGACGGTCTGCTTGGTAAGATCGTCATAGGTGGGGCCAAGGCCGCTGGTGGTAAGGATGACGTCCGCTCGCTTCCGGGCGATGTCCAGCGCCTCCCGCAGCCGTTCCGGGTTGTCCCCTACCACGGTATGCCAGAACACATTGACGCCAACAGCAGACAGCGCCCGTGAGATCTCGCTGGCGTTGGTGTTGGTGATATTTCCAAGAAGCAGTTCCGTACCGACGGCAATGATCTCAGCGGTATGTGACATAACAGATGCCTTCTTTCCGATCCGGTCAGGGCTTTACCCGAACCCAGGTCTCGCCCTCCAGGGCCTTGGCCACCAGGCCGTCAATATCCAGAACGGACTCGGCCTGCACCACGTCCTCCAGCACCGGCCGGGTGGCGGGGTGGCGGGGGGTAAAGACTGTGCAGCAGTCCTCATAGGGCAGAATGGAGGTCTCGTAGGTGCCGATCTCCCGGGCCATGCGGATGATCTCCACCTTGTCGGTGCCGATGAGGGGCCGGAGGACCGGCATTTTCGTCACGTCCTCGGTGACGCCCAGGGCCTTGATGGTCTGGCTGGCCACCTGGCCCAGGGACTCGCCGGTGACCAGGGCGGAGGCGTGGGACTTCCGGGCCACCGCCTCGGCCAGCCGCATCATGAACCGGCGCATGATCAGGGTGAAGTACTCCTCCGGGCACTGGCGGCGGATCTCCTCTTGGATCTCCGTGAAGGGAATGATGTGGACGATCATCCGGCCGCAGTACACCGTCAGCAGCCGGGCCAGCTCCAGCACCTTGTCCAGCGCCTGCTGGGAGGTATACGGGGGAGAAACAAAGTGCACCATTTCCAGCTCCACGCCCCGGCGGGCGATCATATAGGAGGAAACGGGGCTGTCCAGACCGCCGGAAAGCAGGCTCACCGCCCGGCCGCCCATACCGATGGGCAGACCGCCGGCGCCGGGGACAGAGGGCGTGTGGATATAGGCGTACTTCTCCCGGATCTCCACATAAACCGTCAGATCAGGATGGTGCATATCCGCTTTCACGTTGAAGAACTGCCCCAGCTCGCCGCCCACATACTGGGAGATCTGGATGGAGTTCATAGGGAACTGCTTGTCTGCCCGGCGGCTCTCCACCTTGAAGGTTCTGGCCTTGGCAAATTCATCCGCCAGATAGGTCTTGGCGGTCTCCACAATGGCGTCCATCTCCTTGGCGCAAGGGACGGCGCGGGCCACCGTCACGATGCCGAACACCTGACGGGCAGCCTTGAAGGCGGCCTCCATGTCGCAGTCCTCGGTCTGAGGCTCCACATAGATAGTGCTCTGGCGAATGTAGATCTGGAAGCTGCCGCAGGGCTTCATCCGGCGGCGGACATTGCTCACCAGCTTATCCTCAAAGCTGCGGCGGTTCAGGCCCTTCAGCACCACCTCGCCCAGCTTTAAAAGCAGGATCTCGTTGTTGTTCATAATCAATCCTCCGTAAGAGTTCATAAAGCGCATATAGGATACCACATTTTTCTGCTCAGCGAAAGAGGTGGTTACGGTTTTTCCCTGTTTTTTAGGCGGAATTTCTGCCGGTTTTCTCCTCAGATTTGACGAAAGGGCCGTTGTCTGCTACAATAGATGGGAGTTTTTCCCAAAACCGTCTAATAAAGTCCAAAAACGGATACCCTTTCCATAAGGAGGCAGATAGATGAAACGAACGATTTTGAAAAAGCTGACCGCCTGCCTGTGCCTGTGCGCGGTGCTGAGCGGGGCGCTTACCGTTCCCGCCGGGGCGGCTTTCTTTCAGGATGTGCCGTCCAACCACTGGGCGGCAACTGCCATCGACCGCTGCGCGGCTCAGGGATGGTTTCAGGGCAAGACCGCCGATACCTTCGGCGTGGGCCAGCCCATGACCCGGGCGGGCTTCGCCGTGGCACTCAGCCGTTTTTTCGGCTGGCAGAACGGTGAGACCTACTACCGGATCTTTTCGGATGTGCCTCAGGGCGCCTGGTATGAGCCGGCCCTCCGGGCCTGCTACGAGCACGGGGCAGTCACCCGTCAGACCGGCGATTTCCGTCCCGGCGATCCCATCACCCGGGAGGAATTGGCAGTCATGCTGATCCGGGCCTTGGGCTACGGGCCCATCGCCGGCCTCGCGGAGGATGATCCGCTTCCCTTCCGGGACGTGACCACCAACAAGGGGCATATCGCTATGGCCTACGAGCTGGGTCTGGTCAGCGGTATGGGGAATGATCTGTTCGTGCCGGATCGGTACGCCACCCGGGAACAGGCTGCTGTCATGCTCAGCCGCCTGTATGACAAGCTGCACCCTGCTCAGACCGCAAACGAGGCCATGGTCCTTCTCCGCTCCGGCGAGGAAGCAGAGGACCTTTCCGGATATCAGACCGTCATACTCACGGCGGGAACGCTGACCGGCGGTCAGAACCCCCGGCTGGCTTTGAGTGTCAGCAATACGCAGAAACAGGTCATGGAAACAGCAACCGCCTCCGGCCAGACGGTTCTGCTGGGTATTTCCGGTCAGTCCGGCGTTCTGAAGAGCACCGCCGCCGCAGCCACGGCAGTTGCCGAAGCATTGACCGACAGCAGCTATGACGGCGTTTATCTGAACATCACCCCGTCCGCTGAAAATGGCGACGCCCTGGCTGCCTTCGTACAGGCGCTCCGGGCCGCTGTGCCGGAGAAAAAGCTGTATGTGGCGGCAAGCGCCCCGGCCCGCAGGGAAGCAATTCTGGACTATCAGGCCCTCGGAAAGGCCGCTGACCGGATCGTGCTGCAGGTGTCCGGACATGAGGACACGGACGGCGCTGTTCCCGTATATGCCATGGAGCCTTTGGAGACCGTCTACTACGCGCTCAGCGCTCTGAATGACCAGATCCCCGGTGAGAAGCTCGCCCTGCTTTTGACGGCGGAGGGCCACGGCCGGAAGGGTACCGGCAAACCTACCGCCTTCAGCGGGGACACTGTGGCCGCACTGGAAGCCCAAGGCCGCACCTACTATTCTGACCGCTACGCCTGCGCCTATCTGGAGACAAAGGATACGGTGGTCTGGTATCTCAACGAAAAGGCGCTGGAAGCCCGCCAGCAGCTGCTGCGCTGCTTCGGCGTATCCTCCTGCTGTCTCTCCACCCCCAACGGTACTCTGCAAGCCCAAGAAAGCTGAGCTTTCAAATCCGGACAGAAAAAACCGCCTTGCTTTTCAGCAAGGCGGTTTTCTTTTATTCAATTACAGGTACTTTCGCATACCGTCGGTAGCAGTTTCCACGTCGCCGCTGATGGTGACGGTGAACTTGATGTTGTTCCGCTCGCCGAATACATCCAGCCAGTTAAGGAACTTCTCGGTCTCCGCATCCACATCGGTGCCCACGGTCTTGCACAGGTTGTCGATGAACACCTGAGAAATGTCATAGTTGCCGGCATACAGACCGCTGATGAAGCCACGGAATACCTCATAGCTGTGCAGATCGTATTCCTGCGCGTCGATCAGGCGGATGTTGTAGTGAATATTGTAGGACATGTCACGCTTCGGCTCAATGCAGACCACATTGCCGGCCTCATCCTTCGCGGCAGCGTTGATGAGTTCGATGAGCTGCTTGGTTTTGCCGGAACCCTTGACGCCCATAATCAGTCTAACCATAATAGATCACTCCTGTCATAGTTCGTCTCCGTAATAAACGGGACCTTTCGTAGTCATAGCATACCATAAAGAACAGAAAAAGACAATCCCAAAAAGTAACTTCAAAATTTGTTTATAAACACGGCAGAGCAATGTATACTCTGCCGTGTTTTTTTGCATATTCCGCTTTTCGTATTCCGCTTTCCTCAATGCTTTTCGGTCAGCTTGGCTTCCAGTTCTGCCTTACGATCCTCGTAGCCGGGCTTGCCGAGGAGGGCAAACATATTTTTCTTATACGCCTCCACACCGGGCTGGTCGAAGGGATTCACGTCCAGCAGATAGCCGGACAAGCCGCAGGCATACTCAAAGAAGTAGATGAGCCGGCCCAGCTCACGGGGGCCCTTACCGCCCACATTCACAATGATGTTGGGTACGCCGCCCTGACTGTGGGCCAAGAGCGTTCCCTCCGTGGCCCGGTCCCGGATGTGGTCCATAGACGCACCCGCAAGGAAGTTCAGCCCGTCGCCGTCCGTCTCGTCCCGAGGAACGGCCAACTGCCGGTCGGAGGCACCCAGCCGCACGATCGTCTCGAAGAGGATCCGGCGGCCCTCCTGAATATACTGCCCCATGGAGTGCAGGTCTGCGGTAAACTCCACACTGGCGGGGAACAGGCCCTTGCCGTCCTTTCCCTCGCTCTCGCCGTAGAGCTGCTTCCACCACTCCGTCATAAACCGGAAGGCTGGATCGTAGCAGCCCAGAATTTCAATGGCGTACCCGGTCCGGTACAGCTCATACCGCAGAGCGGCATACTGCCATGCGGGACTATCGTAGGAGCCGTCGGCACAGACGTTCATCATCTCAGCCGCGCCCTCCATCAGGGCCTCCACATCCACACCGGTAACGGCGATGGGCAGCAGACCCACGGCGGTAAGGACGGAATAGCGGCCGCCGATGTCATCCGGCACCACAAAGGTCTCCCAGCCCTCGGCGTCCGCCAGAGATTTCAGCGCACCCCGGGCCTTATCGGTGGTGGCGTAGATGCGCTTGCTGGCTTCCTCCTTGCCGTATTTCTCCTCCAGCAGCTCCCGGAAGAAACGGAATGCCACGGCAGGCTCCGTGGTGGTACCGGATTTGGAGATGATATTCACGGAGAAATCCACATCCCGCACCAGATCCAGTACCTCGCTCAGTGCGTCGCCGGAGAGACCGTTGCCCACAAAGTACACGTTGGGCGTCTCTTTCTTTTTCAGGTTATAATTGGGAGAACACAGGCAGTCGATCACGCCGCGGGCTCCCAGATAGCTACCGCCGATGCCGATGACCACCAATGCCTGAGAATCGCTTTGGATCTTCTTGGCGGCAGCCTGGATTCGGGCAAATTCTTCCCGGTCATACGCCTGAGGCAGATGCACCCAGCCGGTGAATTCTCCGCCCAGGCCGGTGCTGGTCTGAAGTTCTTCATGGGCTTTTTTCAAACGGGGCAGCAGTGCCTCCTTGTAAGGCTTCGGTAAAAATGTATACAGATCAAACAACTGAACATCCAGCATGTGATTCACCCTCATGTATCAAATTTCAGTCAGAGGGCACATTTCCCCTCTGTTTGTCCAGTATAGCATTTTTCCCCGGGTACGGCAAGAGAAAAGGGGCGGTGCAAGATCTGTTTACTCAACCAGACAGGCGATCCGCAGCACCCGTGGCAGCATTTGGCGGAAGGTGATCCGGGGAACCTCCTCCCCCGCCAGCAGGGGCAGTTCCGCCAGAATCTCTTCCCCGAAGGTGACGGTCAGCGTCCCCAGCCGATCCCCCACCGCCACTGGGGCCTGTACGGAGGGTTCCAGTGTCACGGACTGGCCCAGCTCCCCTGTCTTGGTCTTCTCCAGCAGCAGTTGATTTCCCTCCCCAAGAATCGGCTGGACCGTGGCCTGCGTCCCCAGCGTCACCGGCACCGGCGGCAGCGGTTCGTCGGGGATAACGGTTTTCAGAGCGTAGGATGCAAAGCCGTAATTCAACAGCGTCTGCGCGTCCGCGAACCGCTCCGGAGAGGTCTTTCCCTTGAGAATGACGGCGATCAGTTCCATGCCCTCCCGCTCCGCCGTGGCGGAAATACAGTACCCGGCAGCGTTGGTGGAGCCGGTCTTCAATCCAGTGGTACCATCATAAAATCGCACCAGCTTGTTGGTATTGACCAACGAGGACGCCCCATCCCGGAGAGTGTCCATCCAGACTGTTGTATATGTTCGGATATCCGGATGATGCAGCATTAGCTCCCGGCTCATCAAAGCAATGTCATAGGCAGAGGTGACGTGGCCCTCCGCCGGCAGACCGCAGGCGTTTTTGAAAGTAGTGTCGTTCATCCCCAGCTCCGCTGCCCGCCGGTTCATCCGCTCCACGAAGGCTTCCTCGCTGCCGGCCAGATGCTCTGCCAGTGCCACGGCGCAGTCATTGGCGGATACCACGCACACGGCCTTCAGCATCTCGTCCACGGTCAGCCGTTCCCCCTCCTTCAGCCAAATCTGACTGCCGCCCATGGAGCAGGCGTGAGGTGAGGCGGTAACGGTGTCCTCATAGCGCAGTGTCCCGCCGTCAATAGCCTCCATGGTCAGCAGCAGCGTCATAATTTTAGTGACGCTGGCCGGTTCCAGCTTTTCGTGCTCGTTTTTGGCAAACAGCACGGTCCCTGTCTCCTTTTCCATCAGCACTGCCGAGGGCGCGGACACCTCCACAGCCCGGGCGCTGACGCTCAGCAGCAATACGGCGCCCATCAGCGCCAGGATTTTTTTCATGATGACCTCCCCTTTCTGATCGGTGCATTATATGAGTGTGCAAAGGCGTTCATGCCGCCGGCATTTGACCCTCGGAGATCCTCCTAACTTTTTCAGAAGACCCGCCATTTTTCGTGTTGCAAAATAAAGAAAGGTCTGCTATAATACAATACGTTCCTGCGGCTGTAGTTCATCGGTAGAACGGCAGCTTCCCAAGCTGCATAGGTGGGTTCGACTCCCATCAGCCGCTCCAGATTGAAATGCCGTGGCATTTCGCGGCATTTCAATTTTCTTTCCTTATTTTAAAGTTTCCTCTTGACAAGTTCCCCGGGAGTATGGTATCCTAATATTTGCCGATAAGCTGCCGGTGTGGTGGAATGGTAGACACAGGAGACTTAAAATCTCCCGGTAGCAATACTGTACCGGTTCGAGTCCGGTCACCGGCACCAAAAATAAATATCGCGGAGTAGAGCAGTTGGTAGCTCGTCGGGCTCATAACCCGGAGGTCGCAGGTTCGAGTCCTGTCTCCGCAACCAAAAAGTCCTGATTTCTTGCGAAATCAGGACTTTTTCCGCACTTTTGCGTCCAATATCTTACTTGCCGTTTTTCCTGACCCAAACGCTGACCCCAACGGGAGCGGATAGCGGAAAGCACTATACCGCAC
>OLGI01002395.1_pt1 | contig 13635 bp, 9 predicted proteins | sample 1605221 | NCBI WGS metagenome assembly OLGI01 (sample SAMEA3888915, study PRJEB22519) | human gut metagenome | biome: human gut; feature: human-associated habitat; material: faeces | place: Denmark | collected 2010 | reverse complement strand
AAAAATACGCAAAATAAGTTATTATATTATATATAAAAAATTATAAAAAATATAAGGACAAAGCGAGAGGAGAAAAAGAATGAAAAGCCATAGTGAAAGCTATAAAGCAGCAGGTGTAGATATTACAGCAGGGTATAAAGCGGTGGAGCTGATGAAGGAGCATATCGCAAAAACCATGTCCGCAGGGGTTATGGGCGATATCGGTGGCTTCGGCGGCCTGTTTGAATTGGATATGACAGGTATCACAAAACCCGTACTGGTCAGCGGTACAGACGGCGTTGGTACAAAGCTGAAGCTGGCATTCCTGATGGATAAGCATGATACCGTAGGGATTGACTGCGTGGCTATGTGCGTAAATGATATCATTTGTGTTGGCGCAAAGCCCCTGTTCTTCTTAGACTATATCGCAGTCGGCAAGAACTTCCCCGAAAAGATCGCCTCCATCGTTAGCGGTGTGGCAGAAGGCTGTGTGCAGTCCGGCGCAGCACTGATTGGCGGCGAAACAGCGGAAATGCCCGGCTTCTATCCTGAGGATGAATACGATTTGGCAGGCTTCTCCGTGGGCGTTGTCGATAAGGATAAAATTTTGAACAACAAGACTATCCAGGAAGGCGATGTCATTCTGGCTCTGCCCTCCAGTGGTGTGCATTCCAATGGCTTCTCTCTGGTGCGTCGTGTGCTGGATGTAGAAAATGCGGATATCAAAACACCTCTGGAAAGACTGGGCGGCAAATCCATCGGCGAAGCACTGCTTGCACCCACAAAGATTTATGTAAAGCCTATGCTGGCGCTGTTTGAAGAAGTGAAGGTAAAGGCGGTTTCCCATATCACAGGCGGCGGCTTCTATGAAAATATTCCCAGATCTATCCCCAAGGGTTTTGGTGCGAAAATCAATAAGGCAAGCCTGAAAACACCCCCCATCTTTGATTTGATTATGGAAACAGGCAATATCCCCGAAAGAGATATGTATAATACCTTCAACATGGGCGTTGGCATGAGTGTGGTTGTTGCGAAGGAGGATGCGGAAAAGGCGCTGAAAATCCTGAAGGCAAACGGCGAGGATGCGTATATTATGGGCGAAATCATCGCCTCCGAGGAAGGTGTTGTCATTGTCTAAGACAAGGATTGCCGTATTCGTTTCCGGCGGCGGCACAAACTTACAGGCATTGATCGATGCGGCAAAAAGAGGAGAAATCCCCAGCGGCGAAATCGCATTGGTGCTGGCGAGCAACGATAAGGCCTATGCACTGACAAGAGCGGCAGAAAACAATATCCCTTCTGTTGTGGTAAAGCGCAAGGAATTTGAAACACAGCTTGCGTATGAGGAAGCCGTGAAGGCGGTTCTTGCGGAAAACAGCATTGATATGATTGTTCTGGCAGGCTTTATGTCCATCCTCAGCGAAAACTTCACAGCTGCATACCCCAAGCGTATCGTCAATGTGCATCCCTCTCTGATTCCTTCCTTCTGCGGCAAGGGCTTCTATGGACTGCATGTGCACGAGGCGGCACTGGCGTACGGCGTAAAGGTGACGGGTGCAACGGTGCATTATGTAAATGAAATCCCCGATGGCGGCGAAATCATTTTGCAGAAGGCAGTGGAAATCGAAGAAGGGGATACCCCTGAGGTACTGCAAAGAAGAGTCATGGAGCAGGCGGAATGGATTCTTCTGCCGAAGGCAGTGGAAATGGTGGCAGCAAGACTGCAGAAAGGACAGTAAAAAGCATGAATGTATATAAAAAGGATACCATGAAGGACTTGGTAAAGGATAACAGCTATGTGGGTCGCGGCATTGTCATCGGCAAAACAGAGGATGGCACAAAGGCGGCAGTGGCTTATTTCATCATGGGGCGCAGCGATAACAGCCGCAACCGCATCTTCAAGGAGGAGGGCGAGGATGTTATGATTTATCCCTTCGATGCATCCAAGGTGGAAGACCCTTCTCTGATTATCTACGCACCCATCCGTAAGCTGGATGGCAAGCTGATTGTGACAAACGGCGACCAGACAGATACCATCCGTGATTTTGTTGTTGCGGGCAAATCCTTTGAGGATGCACTGGAAACCAGAGAATTTGAACCCGATGCACCGAACTGGACACCCAGAATCAGCGGTATGCTGACCTTCGCAGAAAATGATTTTACATATAAAATGAGCATCCTGAAAAGTGCGGATGAAGCCGGCACAGCCTGCAACAGATTCACCTATTCCTACAAAGCAATCGCCGGCGTAGGGCATTTCCTGCATACCTATATGGGTGACGGCAGCCCTCTGCCCACCTTTACAGGCGAGCCTGAACGTGCAAGCATCCCCAACGATATTGATGCATGGACAAAGGAAATCTGGGAAAATCTGAATGAGCAGAACAAAATTTCCATCTATGTACGCTTCACAGACCTGAAAACAGGTGCGGTTGAAAATAGAATGATTAACAAAAATGCGTAAGCATTGTTGGCAGAACAGGGAAGAAAGGAGTTTTTGGCAAATGAAAGAATTTGAATTGAAATATGGCTGTAATCCAAACCAGAAGCCTGCAAAAATCTTTATGGAGGACGGCAGCGATCTGCCCATCGAAATCCTCTGCGGCAGACCCGGCTACATCAACTTTCTGGACGCATTCAACAGCTGGCAGCTGGTAAAGGAAATCAAGGAAGCACTGGGTATGCCTGCGGCAACCTCCTTCAAGCATGTAAGCCCTACCTCTGCGGCAGTCGGCACACCCATGAGTGATGCGCTGAAAAAAGCCTGCTTCGTGGATGATATCGAGGGTCTGGATGATTCCCCTCTGGCATTGGCTTATGCAAGAGCAAGAGGGACAGACAGAATGTCCTCCTTCGGTGACTGGATTGCGCTCAGCGATGTCTGCGATGCAACAACCGCAAAGCTGATTAAAAGAGAGGTTTCCGATGGTATCATTGCGCCCGGCTATACAGAGGAAGCACTGGAAATTCTGAAAACAAAGAAAAAGGGCAACTATAATATCGTAAAAATCGACCCTGCCTATGTGCCTGCGGTGCAGGAAAAGAAACAGGTTTTTGGCATTACCTTTGAGCAGGGCAGAAATAACTTTGCCATCAATAAGGCTCTTCTGGAAAATGTGGTAACAGAAAACAAGAACCTGCCTGAGGAAGCAAAGCGCGACCTCATTATCGCATTGATTACACTGAAATATACACAGTCCAACTCCGTTTGCTTCGCAAAGGACGGACAGGCAATCGGCGTTGGTGCAGGGCAGCAGTCCAGAATCCACTGCACCAGACTGGCAGGCAACAAAGCTGACATCTGGCATCTGAGACAGCATGAAAAGGTTCTCAATCTGCCTTTCCTGCCCACCGTAGGCCGCCCCGATAGAGATAACACCATCGATATTTATATCTCCGATGATTATGAGGATGTTCTGGCTGAGGGTACATGGCAGACATTGTTCTCTGAAAAGCCCGAGCCTTTGACAAAGGAAGAAAAGAAGGCATATCTTTCTACAATCAAGGGTGTGGCACTTGGCTCCGATGCATTCTTCCCCTTCGGTGACAATATTGAACGTGCGGCAAAGAGCGGCGTTAGCTATATTGCAGAGCCTGGCGGCTCCATTCGTGATGATAATGTAATTGAAACCTGCAACAGATTCGGCATGGCAATGGCATTCACAGGCATGAGATTGTTCCATCACTGATTAAGAAAAGATTGGAAAGGAGCTTGCGAAAAATGAAAATTATGGTAGTTGGCGGTGGCGGCAGAGAGCATGCCATCATTAAGAAAATCAAAGAAAATCCACAGGTAACGGAGCTGTATGCACTGCCCGGCAACGGCGGCATTGCTAAGGACGCGACCTGCGTAGATATTGCGGCGAAGGATGTGGAAGGCGTGGTTGCCTTCGCAAAGGAAAAGGGCATTGATTTTGCTGTTGTTGCACCGGATGATCCTTTGGTTCTGGGTATGGTGGATGCGCTGAACGCAATCGGTATTCCTTGCTTCGGGCCTGATAAAAAGGCGGCAATTCTGGAGGGCAGCAAGGTGTTCTCCAAAAATCTGATGAAAAAATACGGCATCCCCACAGCGGCGTATGAAGTGTTTGATGATATGGAAAAGGCGTTGGCTTATCTCGAAACCGCACCTCTGCCGACCGTTGTGAAGGCGGATGGTCTGGCACTGGGTAAAGGCGTTATCATTGCAGAAACAAAGGAGCAGGCACAGGATGCGGTGCGCTCCATGATGGCGGATAAGGTGTTCGGCGCAAGCGGCGACCATGTCGTAATCGAAGAATTTATGACAGGACCGGAGGTTTCCGTTCTGGCATTCACAGACGGGAAAACCATGGTTCCTATGGTTTCCGCAATGGATCACAAGAGAGCATTGGATGGTGATAAGGGTCTGAATACCGGCGGCATGGGGACGATTGCACCCAACCCCTTCTATACTGAGGCTGTAGCAAAGGAATGTATGGAAAAGATTTTCGTACCGACTATGGAAGCGATGAACAAGGAAGGGCGCACCTTTAAGGGCTGCCTGTTCTTCGGTCTGATGATTACACCTGCCGGCCCCAAGGTAATTGAATATAACTGCCGCTTCGGCGATCCCGAAACACAGGTAGTTCTGCCTCTGCTGGAAAGCGATTTGCTGACCATTATGCAGGCGGTAGCGGCTGAAAAGCTGGCTGATGTTGAGGTAAAATTCAGCGATAAGGCGGCTTGTTGTGTCATCATGGCATCCGCAGGCTATCCCCAGAGCTATGAAAAAGGCTTCCCCATCACATTGCCCGAAAAGGATCAGCTGATTTTTGTTGCAGGCGCAAAGAAAGAGGGCGGCAAGCTGCTGACAAACGGCGGTCGTGTGCTTGGTGTTACGGAAATTGCGGACACCTTGCCCGAAGCAATCGCAAAATCCTATGAAGCTGTAAAAACAGTGAAATTCGATAACGCTTTCTATAGAAACGATATTGGGAAAAAAGCCCTTGCGGCGGAGGTATGAAATGGTTTATAGAATCTATGTTGAAAAAAAGCAGGGTCTGACTGCCGAAGCAGATGCCCTGAGAAATGATATTGTCAATCTGTTGGGCATCAAGGGGCTGACAGGGCTGCGCCTGCTGAACCGCTATGATGCAGAACAGTTGGATAAGGATTTGTTTGATTACTGCACAAAAACGGTATTCTCCGAACCGCAGCTGGATGATTTGAGAGAAGAAATCCCTACAGATGGTGCGGCTGTGTTTGCGGTAGAATATTTGCCGGGTCAGTTTGACCAGAGAGCAAATTCCGCAGCGGAATGTATTCAGATTATTTCCAAGCAGGAAAGACCTTTGATTAAGACCGCAAAGGTTTATGTACTGTATGGCAATCTGAGCAGGGAGGATGTTGAGGAGATTAAGAAATACCTCATCAACCCCGTAGAATCCAGAGAAGCATCTCTGGACGCGTTTGATACACTGGATGTGAAATATGAAATCCCTACAGAGGTTGCTACTGTGGAGGGCTTCTGTGAAATGGATGAAGCGGCATTAGCGGCTTATATCAAGGATATGGGTCTGGCAATGGATTTGGATGATATCAAGGTCTGCCAGAAGTATTTCCTGAGCGAGCAGAGAGACCCTACCATTACGGAAATCAAGATGATTGATACCTATTGGTCTGACCACTGCCGTCATACTACTTTCCAGACAACCATCGACAGCATCAAATTTGAGGATGCGACTCTGCAGGCGGCATATAACGAATATCTGGCAACCAGAGAAGCCATCGGCAGAACAAAGCCCATCAATCTGATGGATATGGGTACGATTGTAGCAAAATTCCTGAAAAAGGAAGGCAAGCTGGATAAGCTGGATGAATCCGAGGAAATCAATGCCTGCACCGTGAAAATTGATGTAGACGTAGAAGGCAAAACGGAAAAATGGCTGCTGCTGTTTAAAAATGAAACCCATAACCATCCCACAGAAATCGAACCCTTTGGCGGCGCGGCTACCTGTGTAGGCGGTGCCATTCGTGACCCTCTGAGCGGTCGTTCCTATGTATATGCCGCAATGCGTGTGACAGGTGCAGGCAACCCCTTGACACCCGTTTCCGAAACACTGCGCGGCAAGCTGCCCCAGAGAAAAATCGTGACAACTGCGGCAGCAGGCTATAGCTCCTACGGCAACCAGATTGGTCTGGCAACAGGACAGGTAGATGAACTCTATCATGAAGGCTATGTGGCAAAGAGAATGGAAATCGGCGCAGTAATCGCAGCAGCACCTGCGGAAAATGTACGCAGAGAACGCCCGATTGACAGCGATATCGTTATTCTGTTGGGCGGCAGAACAGGGCGTGACGGCTGTGGCGGCGCAACCGGCTCCTCTAAATCCCATACACTGGAATCTCTGGAAAGCTGTGGCGCAGAGGTACAGAAGGGCAACGCCCCCGAAGAAAGAAAATTACAGAGACTGTTCCGCAACCCCGAAGCCTCTAAGCTGATTAAGCGTTGTAATGACTTCGGCGCAGGCGGTGTTTCTGTTGCTATCGGCGAATTGGCGGATGGTCTGGAAATTGATTTGAATGCAGTTCCCAAGAAATACGATGGCTTAGATGGCACAGAGCTTGCGATTTCCGAATCTCAGGAAAGAATGGCTGTTGTTGTTGCGGCAGAGGATGTTGCGCGCTTCAAAGAGCTGGCTTATGCAGAAAACCTCGAAGTAACAGAAAAGCCTTATCTGGTGATGCACTGGAATGGCAAGCAGATTGTAAATATCTCTCGCGCATTCCTGGATTCCAACGGTGCAGAAAAGCATATCGATATTACACCCGATGTACCCAAGCCTTTTGCAAAGGAAATCCCTGCGGACTTCAAAAAGGGCTATCTGGCATTGGCGCAGGATTTGAATGTATGCTCCAAGAGAGGGCTTTCCGAACGCTTTGACTCTACTATCGGCGCAGGCACAGTTCTGATGCCCTTCGGCGGTAAAAATCAGAAAACACCCATTCAGGCTATGGTAAATAAAGTATCCGTTGAAAAGAAGGATACCACCACCTGCTCCCTGATGGCATGGGGCTATAACCCCTTCATTGCGGAAAACAGCCCTTATCACAGCGCATATCTGGCAGTTGTGGAATCTGTTGCAAAGCTGGTGGCAACAGGTGCAAAATTTGAGGATGTTTATCTTTCCTTCCAGGAATATTTTGAAAAGCCCATGAAGGATGGCAAGCGTTGGGGCAAGCCTCTGGCGGCGCTGTTGGGCGCATTCATGGCACAGAAGGGTCTGGAAATTGCGGCAATCGGCGGCAAGGACTCTATGAGCGGTACCTTTGAGCATATTGATGTACCTCCTACATTGGTTTCCTTCGCAGTAACAACAGACAGCATCAAGAATATCATTTCTCCCGAATTCAAGGGCGAAGGGCATCAGGTTGTTCTGCTGAAGCCCGAATATGATAAAGAAGGTCTGCCTACAACAGAGAGCCTGAAAAAGCTCTTTGATGTGGTAACAGGTTTGATGAGAGAGGGCAAGGTTGCCGCAGCCTATACCCCGACCTATGGCGGCGTAGCGGAAGCAATTTTGAAAATGACAATGGGTAATGATATCGGCTTTACCTATGCAGGCGATGTAAGCAAGGAGGATATCTTCGGCTATCACTACGGTGCATTTGTTCTGGAGCTGACAGGCGATGCAGAGGTTGGCACACTGCTTGGTACAACAGGCGGCAAGGCAATCGTCTGCGGCGGCGAAAGCATTGCTCTGGAGGAAATCTTTGCAGCTTATGAAAATAAACTGGAGGAAATCTATCCTATGCACACAGCGGCAGAGGAAAAGAAGGAGATTCCAACATTCACAACAAAGGCAGAGGGTATTTCCTATCACGCAAAAACAGCAGTTGCAAAGCCTCGTGTACTGATTCCCGTATTCCCCGGCACAAACTGCGAATTTGATTCCGCAAAGGCAGTGGAGCGTGCAGGTGCAGAGGCAAATATCTTTGTCATCAACAACCTTTCCGCAGCAGGCATTGCAGATTCCATTGACCGCTTTGCCAAGGAAGTGAAGCAGGCACAGACCATCTTCATTCCCGGTGGCTTCTCCGGCGGCGATGAACCCGATGGCTCCGGTAAGTTCATCACAGCATTCTTCCGTAACCCCGAAATCAAGGAGGCTGTCACAGCACACCTGAAGGAGAAGGATGGCTTGATGATTGGTATTTGTAACGGCTTCCAGGCACTGATTAAGCTTGGCTTGGTGCCTTACGGCGAAATCATTGATACTGATGAAACCTGCCCGACATTGTCCTATAACACAATCAGCAGACACCAGTCTAAAATTGTTCGTGTGAGAGTGGCAACAGAAAAATCTCCTTGGCTGACAAATGTAAAAGCTGGGGATATCTTCAGCGTACCTATCTCCCACGGCGAAGGTCGTATTCTGGCTGCAGATCAGCTGGTGCAGGATTTGGCGGCAAAGGGTCAGATTTTGACACAGTATGTAGACGAAAACGGTCTGCCTACCAACGATATCCAGTTTAACCCCAATGGCTCTACCTATGCCATCGAGGGTCTGATTTCTCCCGATGGTCGTGTTCTGGGCAAGATGGGGCATGCAGAGCGTATCGGTGATGGTCTGTATCAGAATGTAACAGGCAATTACGATATGAAGCTGTTTAAATCCATGGTAGAATATTTCAAGTAATCGCTTTTGAAAATAGAAGAAAAGATGAAAGTGCCGACTTTGTCGGCACTTTTGTCAGAAAGAGGGAGAAAAATGATTCGTTTTGAATGTGATTATGCGGAGGGGATGCATCCTCGTATTCTGGAACGTCTGGTGGAGACCAATATGGAACAGACGGCAGGCTATGGCGAGGATTCCCACTGCGAACGTGCGGCGGCGCTGATTAAGCAGGCGTGCGGCAGAGAGGATATTGATGTGCATTTTCTGGTTGGCGGCACGCAGACAAATCTGACTGTAATCGGGAGTATTCTGCGCCCCTATCAGGGTGTTTTCTGCGCGGATACGGGACATCTGAATGTGCATGAAACAGGTGCGATTGAAGCGACAGGGCATAAGGTTATTGTTTTGCCCACCACGGCGGACGGCAGACTGACTGCGGCGGAAATCCGAAAGGCGTATGAGGCGCATTGGAATGATGCAACCCACGAGCACATGGTACAGCCGGGCATGGTGTATATTTCTCAGTCCACAGAGGATGGCACCGCCTACACCAAAGCAGAGCTGGAGGAAATCAGTGCAATTTGTCGCAAATGTGAATTGCCGCTGTTTATTGATGGGGCAAGACTGGGTTATGCGCTGGCAGCGGAGGATTGCGACCATACCTTGCAGGATATTGCAAGGCTTGCGGATGTGTTCTATATTGGCGGCACAAAGGTCGGTGCAATGATGGGCGAAGCAGTTGTGATCGTAAATCCTGCATTGAAAAAGGATTTCCGTTATATCATTAAAAACCGCGGCGCAATGCTTGCAAAGGGCAGACTTTTGGGGATTCAGTTTGAAACACTCTTTGAGGATGGCTTATATTTTCAAGTGGCAAAGCACGCAGACAAAATGGCGATGCAGATTCGGAACGCGTTTGAGGAAAAGGGCATAAAAATGCTCTTTGATTCCAAAACAAATCAGCAGTTCCCGATTCTGCCAAACAAAATGATGGAGAAGCTGGCGGAGAAATACGCGTTCTCCTTCTGGTGTAAAGTGGGAGATGCTCATACCGCTGTGCGCTTCTGCACTAGCTGGGCAACAAAGGAGGAAAATGTAGCCGAGTTGCTTGAAGATATTAAAAAGCTTTGATTCTTTTGGGGACGCTGTCCCCAAGCCCCTGCAAGGGGCTTTCATGAGGGCTTTCATTCAAGCAGGGTTGCACCCTTGCCCTTCGGGTAACCGCCGCATCTGTTCGGCGGTGCGTACCTCAAACTCCCACCAAAGGGATAATCCCTTTGGAAACCTATACCTTTTGGATATTTATATAAAAACAAAAATCCCGATTGTACGATAAAAATACAGTCGGGATTCTTATTTTTATAATGATTTTTGGTAAAAGCGCATGCTTTTACCGTATCAGGTCAAGGGCATGATGCCCTTGCAGGGGTTTGGGGACAGAGTCCCCAGAGAAGAAAAAGGTCTTCTTTACCCTTCCAGATGCTCGGTGTCGTCCACATCCAATGCCTCAACCAGCTTTACCTCAGGATTCTTCTGCATGAAATTGTTCAGCGTGTACTGGTTCGCGAACAGCAGAATCGGACGCTCAAAATGGTCATAAACCAGAGTGCTTCTTGCTACCACATAATCCTTGACATCCTTGGGAGAACCGGGCGCAACCCAACGCGCTACCTGATATTCCAAGGGTTCCATGCGGATTTCGGAATTATATTCATTCAATAAGCGGTATTGGAACACCTCAAACTGCAGCTGCCCAACCGCACCCAGAATGACATCATTAAATTCGTTATGATATACCTGAATTGCACCCTCCTGTGCCAGCTGTTGTACACCCTTCTGGAACTGCTTCGCCTTCAGGGAGTTCACAGGGCGCACGCGGCAGAACAATTCGGGCGGGAAGGTCGGCAGGGGTTCAAAGAACAGCTTTTCCTTGCGGTCTGTCAGCGTATCCCCAATCTGGAAGTTGCCGCTGTCGTAAATACCGATGATATCGCCTGCAATGGCAGTTTCCACGGTTTCTCTGTCATTCGCCATCAGATGTGTGGATTGGCTCAGCTTCATCTGCTTGCCTGTACGGGAAAGGGTTACGCTCATCCCTCTGGTAAACGTACCGGAGCAGATGCGGAAGAATGCCAATCTGTCACGGTGCGCAGGGTTCATGTTCGCCTGAATTTTGAAAATGAAGCCGCTGAAGAAATCATCATTGGGGTTGACCTCGCCTGTAGTAGTCTTTCTAGTACCGGGAGCGGGAGACCATTCCAGGAAATGATGCAGGAAGGGCGTTACACCAAAATCCGCCAGTGCAGAGCCGAAGAATACGGGAGACAGCTTGCCGTCCTTGATTGCCTGCAAATCGAAGGGGTTGCCCGCACCATCCAAAAGCTCCATTTCGCCTCTTAAAATATCCAAATTCGCATCGGAAATGATGCCCTCCAAGGTATCCCCGAATACACCGTTGGCACCCAGCTCAATCACGCCGTCCTTTTGCTTATAAAGATATACCTTGTTTTCCAATCTGTCATAAATGCCTTCAAAGGTCAGCCCGTTGCCGATGGGCCATGTCACAGCAGTGGAGGGCAGGCCAAGCGCATCCTCCAAATCCGCCATACAATCCAAGGGATCCTTCGATTGACGGTCTAATTTATTGATAAACGTAAAAATGGGAATCCTACGCATGGAACAAACCTTAAACAGCTTAACGGTCTGTGTTTCGACACCCTTCGCAGCATCAATAACCATAACGGCACTGTCCACAGAGGTCAGGATACGGTAGGTATCCTCGCCAAAGTCATTATGCCCGGGGGTATCCATGATGGAAACCACCTTATCATCATATTCAAACTGCATGACGGAGGAGGTAACGGAAATCCCTCTTTGCTTTTCAATTTCCATCCAGTCGGATTTTGCAAATTTATTTTTGCCTCTTGCCTTTACCGTGCCGGCCTCACGAATTGCACCGCCGTGCAGCAGCAGCTTTTCTGTCAATGTTGTTTTACCAGCGTCGGGGTGAGAAATAATCCCGAAAATACGACGCTTTTGAATTGCATCTGCATTGCTCATATATTTCTTCCTTTCTTTCTTGGAATAGGGTATTTTTCTGTCATATTTTATACACATCATTTCTATTTTACCCGAATTTTCACAAAAATGGAATACAAAGATAGGAAAAAAGTATTTTAGATAGAAAAATTTTATGTTTTTGAGTAAAATACATTGACTGAATAATGTCTTTGGACTAAAATAAAAATGTTAGGAAACATAACGAAAGTACATTTTTTTGGAGGTAATGAAAATGAAATTTACAAGCACAGATAAAGCACCTGCAGCATTGGGCCCCTATTCTCAGGCAGTTTCCGTAAACGGTCTGCTGTTCACATCCGGCCAGATTGCTCTGGATCCCGCAACAGGCGAAATCATCGGCGCTGATGTTCAGGCACAGGCTGAACAGGTTTGCAAGAATTTGGCTGCTGTTTTGGAAGCAAACGGCCTGACATTCACAGACGCTGTAAAAACAACATGCTTCTTGGCTGATATGGGTGATTTTGCAGCATTCAACGAAGTTTACGGCAAATACTTCACAGGCAAGCCCGCACGTTCCTGCGTTGCAGTAAAAACACTGCCTAAGAACGTATTGTGCGAAGTTGAAGTTATCGCAGAAATGAAATAAGAAACACTGAAAATAAGTCCTTGTCTTGACAGGGACTTTATTTTTATCTAAAATCAATGCAAAAGGGAACGAAGGGAGAACCTTAAAAAAGGCTCTCCCTTTTGTATCATAAAAAATTGTGTTCAAAAAGAGGTGAGGCTATGTTTGATATTCAAGAGGAACTGAAAAAGCTGCCGCAAAAGCCCGGCGTTTACTTAATGAAGGATGAAAACGGGCAGATTATTTATGTAGGAAAGGCAGTAAATCTGAAAAATCGGGTGCGGCAGTATTTTCAAAGCAGTCGCAACCAAACAGCGAAAACACGCTCCATGGTGCCGAATATAAGCGAATTTGAATATATCGTAACGGATTCCGAAATGGAAGCATTGCTGCTTGAATGTAACCTCATCAAAAAGCATCATCCCTATTATAATATTTTGCTGAAGGATGACAAAAGCTATCCTTATATTAAAGTAACGGTGCAGGAGCTGTTCCCACGCATTTTTATAACACGCAGAATGGAGAAGGATAAGGCAAAGTATTATGGGCCCTTTACGGATGTGCTTGCGGCAAAGGAAACCGTCGAAACTCTGCATAAGCTTTTTCCGATTCGCAAATGCAAGAAGGTATTCCCAAGGGATATTGGGAAGGAGCGTCCTTGTTTGAATCATCACATCGGGCAGTGCATTGCCCCTTGCAATGGGAAGGTTTCCTCGGAGGAATATCAGACATATATCAAGGATGCCATGGATTTTCTGGAAGGAAAGCATCATGCAATCATGAAAAAAATGGAGCAGGAAATGCTGACAGCGGCAGAAAATATGGAATTTGAAAAGGCCGCCTCCCTGCGAGACAAAATCTCTGCTATCAAAAGCGTAGCAGAAAAACAGAAGATTTCTAACACAGGCTTAGGGGATGCGGATGTCATTGGGTTTGTGCGTGCGTTTGAGGAATGTCTGGTGCAGGTATTCTTTATCCGTGGGGGCAAAATGACAGGCAGAGAAAACTTTACACTGACTGCCTTTGCAGAGCAGAGCCGAGCGGAAATTCTGACAGCCTTTGTCAAGCAGTTTTACAGCGGCACCGCCTATATTCCGAAGGAAATTATTTTGCAGGAGGCCTTGGTTGCGGAGGAAAGCGACTTAATCGCAGATTATCTTTCTGAAAAGCGTGGCAATCGTGTGACCTTAACCGTTCCCATCAAGGGCGAAAAGCATAAGCTGACAGAGCTTGCACACAAAAATGCCATGCTGATTTTCGAGCAGTTCGGCGAAAAGCTGAAACGAGAGGAGCAGCGGACGAAGGGGGCGATGGAGGAATTGCGGCAGGATCACCGGCGCGCAGCAAAAATGTCGCGCTTTCTTTTGCTCT